>VFQQ010000616.1_pt1 | contig 66260 bp, 51 predicted proteins | sample 3512341 | NCBI WGS metagenome assembly VFQQ01 (sample SAMN10412373, study PRJNA504923) | tailings metagenome | isolation source: Relicate 2 Philex TSF1 revegetated site | place: Philippines: Tuba, Benguet | collected 2017-08-29 | reverse complement strand
GAGCGCTCATGGCCTCCGGCGGCCAGCAGCGTGCTGGACCCGCCAGCGGCCCGCTGGACCGGGGTCACTACGCACCCGGTCGACCCGGCCGCGTCAGTCCTGCATGCGGTTTTGAAACAGCTTCTAAGAAGCGCGCACGAGGACGAGTCTGCGGCCCGGATGGGAAATCCATCCCGTGCATCTGTGTTCATCTGTGGTTGAAAATTTCCTACCCACAGATGGACACAGATAAACACAGATTCCAGAAGAATCCCGGCCGCTTGAGTTCTGAAACCGCTTTTAAACAAAAACGCCCCGCCGAATCTCTCGGCGGGGCGTCGTGGCTGACGGCAGATCGCAGCGGAAAGTCGTTCAGACTTCCTTCGACTTGATCCAGGTCATCATCTTGCGGAGCTGGCGGCCGACCTTCTCGATCAGGTGCTCTCGCTCGCGGCGACGGGTCGACTTGAAGCCGGCCTGGTTGGCCTTGTTCTCGAGGATCCATTCCCGGGCGAACTGGCCCGACTGGATCTCCGAGAGGATCTTCTTCATTTCCTTCTTGGTCTCTTCCGTCACGATCCGGGGACCGCGGGTGTAGTCGCCGTACTCGGCGGTGTTCGAGACGCTGTACCGCATGTAGTTGAGGCCACCCTGGTAGAACAGGTCGACGATCAGCTTCAGCTCGTGCATGCACTCGAAGTAGGCCATTTCAGGCTGATAGCCGGCTTCCACCAGCGTCTCGAAGCCCGCCTTCACGAGGGCGCTGACGCCCCCGCACAGGACCACCTGCTCACCGAACAGGTCGGTTTCGGTCTCTTCGGCGAAGGTCGTCTCGATGACCCCGCCGCGGGTTCCGCCGATCCCCTTCGCGTAGGCGAGAGCCAGCGCGCGGGAGGCGTCCGACGAGCCGGGTCCCATGGCGATCAGGGTCGGCACGCCGCCGCCGGCGACATATTCGCTGCGGACGAGGTGGCCGGGGCCCTTGGGAGCCACGAGGGCGGTGTCGACGCCGGCCGGCGGGACGACCTGGCCGAAGTGGATGTTGAAGCCGTGGGAGCACATCAGGAGCGCTCCCTTCTTGAGGTTCGGGAGCACCGAGCTCTTGTAGACGTCTCCCTGCACTTCGTCCGGCAGGAGCATGTTGACGAGGTCGGCCTGCTTGGTCGCCTCTTCGGCCGAAACCGGCTTGAAGCCGTGCTCGACGGCGAGGTCGTAGTTCGGGCTCCCCGGCCGCTGGCCGATGACTACGTTGCAGCCGCTGTCCCGCAGGTTCTGAGCCTGGGCGTGCCCCTGGCTGCCGTAGCCCAGGATGGCGATCGTCTTCCCCTTGAGGAGCGAGAGATCGGCGTCGTTGTCGTAGTAAACCTTGATGGCCATTTGCGGTGTCTAAAGATCGGGGTGGAGCGGACGGGTAAAAGTGGTTCGCTAGGGGTTCAGAAACAGGAGAGTTCTGTCACTAGGCCGGCGGCAGCAGTTTCTTGGTGAGCTTTCCAGGCATCGTCGGGCAGGGTCGGGACCGGAAGCACAGAAGCCGGCGATCGCTCGCCGGCTTGTCGTTTTCCATTCCGACCTGCGGGCGTCCCTTACGCGTGAACCGTGTCCGGTTCTACGGCCTCTTCATTCGGGATTTCCGAGGCGGTCTTGCCGCGGAGCAGGGCGATCCGCCCGCTCCGGACGAGTTCCAGGATGCCGAACGGACGGACGGCGTCGATGAAGGCCTCGATCTTCTTTTCCTGGCCGGCGATCTCGATCATGACGTGCTCGGCGGAGACGTCGACGATCTTCGCGCGGAAGATGTCGACGAGCTCTTTCACCTCGCTCCGGTTCCCCTTCTCCGTCCGGACCTTGATGAGCATCAGATCGCGCTCGACAAAGTCTTCGTCGGAGTAGTCGATCACCTTGACGACGGTCACGATCTTCGAGAGCTGCTTGCGGACCTGGTCTACGTCGCGGTCGTTGCCGTTGACCACGAAGGTCATCCGGGAGAACTCTTTGTTCTCGGTTTCCCCGACAGCGAGGCTGTGGATGTTAAACGCGCGGGAGGCCAGCATGCCCGAGATGTGGGCCAGGACTCCCGGCTGGTTCGTGACCAGCGCGGACAAAAGGTGACGCATCGAACGGTTCCAAAAGATCCGACCGGAGCTCCAGCGGGCAGACGCCCCCCATCGGCAAAGCGGCGGAAAAGATCCGGCAGTCTACCCGTGCCGGAGAGGGTTCACAACCACGTGACGGCGCGGTTTGACCGCACGCGGGACCTCTCGGCCCGCCGGACCCCGACAACCGAAAAAGGTTCACCGGGACAGGGCCGGGTGGCCCCCTGACCAGGGAGTTCCGAGCCCCCTCACGAAATCGCAAGATCTCATCTTGACGTCCGATTCCCGTTTTGGAAATATATTCGCGACATTGTTGGTAGTGTTTCTCGAGCCGACCGCCACGGCTTCTGGGAAAACGCCGGCTCCGCAATCCGTGTCTTCGCCGACTCCAGCCGGGAGCGGCCGACACTCCTCTGCTTCCGATTCCTCTTCATGCGCCGCTGTTGTTGCTCGACCTCGCTCTGAGGTCCCCCTCCGCTCCCCGTCGGGCCGCCATCCGCCGGACTCCCTCGCTTCACCCGCTCCGTCCCCGGCTCCCTTACACAGCCGGGGGTCACGCCGCCGGTCTGCTGTTGGGCCGGCCACATCGTCTCTTTCGTCCCGAAGGGATTCCGCACATGCCTTGCGCCGCCTCGTTCCGTTCCGACTCCGCCGGCCCCCGCTCGGGCCGGGGATTCACGCTCATCGAGCTCCTCGTCGTCATCGCCATCATCGCGGTCCTCGTGGCGATCCTGCTCCCCGCCGTCCAGCAGGCCCGCGAAGCGGCCCGCGCGTCGCAGTGCCGGAGCAACCTCAAGCAGATCGGCCTCGCGCTCCACAACTACCACGAGGTCTTCAGCGCCCTCCCACCCGGCGTCGTCCATAAGACCGGCAACCAGAACATCGCCGCCCTCGGCTCTTACGGCTGGGGGACCTTCATCCTGCCGCAGCTCGAGCAGGGGACGATGTTCGAAGCGATGCAGGCCAACGGAACCGACCTCGACCAGCTCCTCCGGAACACCGCGCAGCCCGATGCCCGCAACATGGTCTTCAAGAAGATCGCGGTCTACCGCTGCCCCTCCGACACCGCCCCCGACCTCAACACGAAGCGGGAGTGGGACACCCCCTACAGCGCCTTCTTCAACAACACCCCGGTCCACCTCTCGACCTCGAACTACGTCGGGATCTCCGGCTCGCGGTGGTCGACCCCCGAAGACTGGATCGTCAACAGCCAGGACCCCTACGGCGTCTTCTGGGGAGACAGCCGCGTCCGGTTCAACGACATCGTCGACGGCCTGTCGAACACGTTCATCGTCGGCGAACGGGACTGGGAACTCGGCTGGGCCGCCAACTGGGTCGGCCAGCGGAACTACGTCGGAACCGGCATCTGGGGGGCGCGGCAGAACCTCGCCATCCTCGACGTCAAGATCAACGACCCGCTCCTCCAGCCCAACGGCAATCCGGCGGTCAGCCGGGGCTTCAGCAGCCGGCATGTCGGGGGCGTCCACTTCCTGCTGGGGGACGGCCGGGTCCAGTTCGTGAGCGAGAACATCGACTTCAACAACGTCCAGCCGGCCCAGCAGAAGCCGAACAACACCCTCGGCCTGTTCCAGCGTCTCGGCCGCCGCAACGACGGCCTGACGATCGGCGAGTTCTAAGCAGGCAGGGGGCGGCCCTGCATCCGGCGGGACATCGTTCCACGGGTGCGTGCTGACAACGTGTGGATCGAACCGAATCTTGCCACAGAGTGCACAGAGGACTCACAGAAGGCCGGCTGAAAGCGGATGTCAGGCAAGGACCATCTGGTCCTGCGCAGTCCTCTCGGTGTTCTCTGTGACCTCTGTGGCTCATTCCCCTCGCCGCGTCGAGGGGACGTTCCCAAACCGCATCTCAGGCCTTCGGACAGACAGAAACCAGGACCTCGATCAGAAGAGAGATCATGACACGCATCACCCTCGCTATCTGGACCGCGGCTTCCTTCGGAGCACTGCTGCTCGCGGGATGCTCGGACGGCCCCGCGCTCGGCAAGGTCCACGGACAGGTGACGCTGAACGGCGAGCCCGTTCCGTTCGCCTACGTCGTGTTCCAGCCGATCGAACCGAAGGGGGCCTATGGCGCCGCTTACTCGGACGCGGAGGGACGCTACGAGCTCCTTTACACCCGGAACCGCAAAGGGGCGCTTGTGGGAAAACATGCCGTGACGGTCCGGACCTCGTCGCTCGATGAGATCCAGGTCGAGGACAAGAAGACCGGCCTGATGGTGACCCCCAAGCTCCCCAGGGAGTACCGCGCCAAGCTGGAAGCCCAGTTCGAACGACAGGTCGCCGCTGGAGACAACCCGATCGATCTGGAGATCAAGCCGAGCCCACGCTCCGGCCGCGGCACCTGAGCAATCCGGTCCGCTAAGGAATGACGCCCCCCATGACGGCCCGATCGCGTCCCCATAGGGCGCCGTCGGGCTATGTCATTGGATCACCGGGACGGCGTCTCAAGCGACCTCCACAACGGGATCTACACCTGACATGTCAGGCTGGTTCGCAAAGAAAGTGCCAGCTCAGCCTCATCGGGCGCTCACCGGCGTCGACGCGGCGGACGATGGAGAAAGCTTGGCTTGAGGACAGAGGAATTCGAACGAGTCGTCCCAGACCAGAGGGATTCGCCCCCGTTCGGGCACCCCGGTTGCTCCCTTTCTCTCTCCCGCCCCCTCGAAAACCGCCCCGGGAGACCGTGTGGCTTCGACAAACTGTGCGCTCTGGCGGCATTGGTTGCGAAGCACTGTCCCGCGGCGACTCTCGAGGCCGCCCCGGATTACCGCAGCGGTCTCACGACCTCGATAAGGAGAACCAATCATGAGCTTTCGACGTGAACCGGCCGCCAATGCGACCACCTGGATCGTGGCGGCCGATCGATCCCGCGCTCGGATCTTCCGGTCCCACTGGCCCGACATGGGGGATGCCGCTCTGGTGGAGGACCACACCCATCCCGAGGGACGGATGCAGGCCCGCGAAGTGGACGCCGGCGCCTTCGGCCGGGGACGGGGTCCGGACGGACGGAGTTCCCCGTACGACCGGGAAGTGGACCATCGCCACGACACGGCGGCCCAGATGGCGATCGAGATCGCCGAACGGATGGAAGCGGGTCGCGCCCGGAACGCCTTCGGCCATGTCGTGGTCGTCGCTCCGCCGCTTCTTCTGGGAGAGCTGCGGCGGCGGTTCAGCCCCGAGCTCACGAAGCTGGTCGATGCCGAAGTCGACAAAGAGCTCGTCCAGATGGAAGAGGCCGACATTCTCGAAGAAGCGCACATGGCTGCGATGGCCTGCGAAAAGTCCTCCCATAGGCCCTGAAACGACCTCCCGTCGCAAGCCCCTGTGGGGGTGGAGGGGCCCGCCCCTCCCCCCGCCGGAGGCGCTTCGTACAGGGCCCCAACCAATCCATACGGGACGCCCACTTCAACACAGCCCAACCTGACAACCTCGTCACCAACCGCGGCACTCCGCTTGCGAGAAGTCCCCTGTGACCAAGGGGGGAACGATGAGCCAGTCAGGGGCATGTCCGCACGGCGTGCGGGGTTGGTTCGGCCGAGTCGCGCATCGGACGGCAGCGTGGACCGGGCGTCCGGAGGCGTTCCTTGCGGCGGTGGCGGTCGTCGTGGTCTGGGGGGTGAGCGGGCCGCTGTTCGGGTTCAGCGACACGTGGCAGCTCGTCATCAATACGGGGACCACGATCGTGACGTTCCTGATGGTATTCCTGATCCAGAACAGTCAGAACCGGGACACGGTGGCGATCCATCTCAAGCTCGATGAGATCGTCCGTTCGCTCAAGGACGCGCAGAACCGGTTCATCGATCTCGAGGAACTCGAAGACGAAGAGCTGGAGGAGATCCGGGACGAGTATCGCGAGCTGGCCGCGCGAGCGCGGGTCCTGAAAGAGGAGACGCGCGGCGCAGCCGAGCGGCGTCCGGCGAAGACCGACAACCCGACGAAGTCGTGATGCGGATCCGATCGACGCGCTCGCGTGAGAGACGGACGAATCGAGACTCGATGTCGATTGTCTCGATGGCTCAACGGTTTGTGCGCTAGAGATCGAGGGGTCGCTGACCGCTTCAGGACCACCGGGGCAGGGGTGTCGCGCGATCTGCGCGATGAGAGGCCACGCCATCCGTACAGGATCTCCGCCCAAGAGTCGTTGATCTGTGCGAATGGGGTGCAGTTCACCCCTGAATGAAGGGGATCTGAAGAAGCAGATCCTGTGCGGAATACCAGTTGCGACAGAGACCGGCATCAGGTCCGGATGAGTCTGGATCAACGTAGTTGTGGAGAACCGGGAGCGCTGACCCCGGCAGTCGTCCCTGCGCTCAGGTGGCGGCTGAAGCCCTTGAGGAGACCCATTGCGATGAGGATGTTCACACGAAACTGGATGGCGGCCGCGCTGCTGGCGTCTGCCTCAGTTGCCTTTGCGCAGCAGCCTGATCGACCGGGTGGGGGGAACCCGGGACGGGGAGGCCGTGGCGGAGGAAACCCGCCTGCGGCGAATCAGGGCGGGGGAAAGCCCGGCCCTGCGGCTCCGGCACCCGGTCCCGCCGCTCCGGCCCCGGCACCGTCGAATCCGGCCCCGGCTCCCAAGAGCCCACCCCCGGCGCCATCCAACCCGGCTCCGGCTCCTTCGAGTCCTGCACCGCGGACCGAATCCCCGCGACCCGCGCCGCGGGGAGAAGGGGCTGCGCCTCCGAGAAGTGCTGATCCGCCGCCGCGGAGCGCTGACACGCCGCGGCCGCGCCCCAACACTCCTCCGACGACGCCGGGAGCGGGAGCCGCGCCGCGCGGTCCGGAAACACCCCGGAACCCGGACGCTCCTCCGCGCTCGCCCCGTGGTGAAAATCCTCCCGGCCGCGCGCCGGGGGCGACGCCGCGGAATCCCGACACGCCGCCGCGCTCTCCGCGTGGCGAAAACCCGCCTGCAGGCCGGCCCGACTCGACGCCGGGGACGCCCCCCGGTGGCCGCTCGGTCGAAGCGCGCAAGCCGATCGCTCCCGAAGGGGATCGGGCTCCCGGCTCGTCGAAGATGGAGCAGGCACCCCGTCCGGGGCGCGGCGCGGGTTCCCGTGACGGCGCTACGCCGCCGCGGACCAATCCCCGCGATCCGAATTCCCCGGGGGGCCGCGACGCCGCGCCGGGTGGCCGTGACGGTGCTCCCGGCGCAACGCCTCGCGATCGGGACAACACCCCTGGTACGCCGCGTGACCGGGACAACACTCCGGGCGCGACGCCGCGGGATCGCGACACGACTCCCGGAACACCGGGGGGCCGTGACCGGACCCCGCCTCGCCCGGGCGATGCCGACCGCAACGATCGCGACCGGACTCCGCCAGGGGCGAATCGGGACCGGGATCCGGGAGCTCGCGATCGGACGCCGATGCGTCCGGGGGATGCCGACCGGAATGATCGGGACGGCGCGCCCGGCGCGAACCGGGACCGGGACGGGGCCAACCGCCCCGGCGCCAGCAACCGGGATCGCCAGGATACCGCCGATGCCCATCCGGGGTTGACCAAGCCGCCGACGGGGGGCAATCAGGCCAACCGCGCGGTGAAGCAGGTGCGGGTCAATCCGCAGCAGCTCCAGAACGACGCGAGCGTCCGGGACGCCCTCCGCGACCTGCGGAACGTCCGCAACGTCGACCAGCTCGATCGCGCCTTCTCGGGTCTGCGGGACGTCAACAACCCGCGGCTCGCCGCCCTGCCGCTCGACCGCGTGTCGGGCCGATTTCAGGCGCAGGTCCGGGGAGACCGCTTCTCGCCGATCGTCCAGTCGCGGTTCGGCCAGCGGTACAACCTCGGCCGGCAGTTCGGTCTCTGGACCAACGGGGACATCGCCCGTCAGCTCGCGTTCAACACCGCCCTCGTGAGTGCCGGCGGCTGGAATAACCGCTACGTCGGCCCGATCTGGGGAGGCTACACGAACGCGGCGTTCAGCTTCTGGTATCCGGGACCGCAGTGGTACCCGACCTACGCCTGGGCGCCGACCTGGAGCCCGTGGGTGCAGTGGTCGTTCTGGAACAACGTGTCGCCGATCTACGATCCGCGGCCGTTCGTGGTCCGGCCCTACATCTATGACGCCGCTCCGGTCGTGACGACCTACGAGTACCCGACATGGACCGATCTCCCGGTCGTGGCTTCGGGGACTTGGGTCGACGTGCCGGCGGCTCCCGCTTCCAGCGGCGACGACCTCCAGCTCCTGGCGGTCCGGTTCGTCGATCCGGGACATCCGGAAGAGAAGGTCGGTCCGCGGTATCGCGTCTGGCTGCGGAACAACTCCGAGGCCGACGTCAGCCGGGACTTCGACGTGACGCTCTTCGCGTCGCAGGACAAGGAGCTCTCCGACCAGGTGGTGCAGGCGGGGGTCCACGTCCCTTCGATGAAGGGGAACGAGACGATCGCCGTCGACATCCGGCTTCCGGAAGAGGCGAACCAGCTGGTGACCAACGACGAGCAGGACCGGGTTCCGTTCCGGTACCTGCACGCGGTAGTCGACAGCCATGGAGCCCTCAAGGAAGCGAACGAGGAGAACAACGGAACGATGCTCGCCCGGGCGGACATCTACCAGGTCGATCCGGCGGCGTTTTCGACGAACGTCACGGCGGCCGCTCCCGGGTCGGTGATCTCGCTCGCCGGTGAAGGGTTCGGCCCCGAGCCGGGCGAAGTGATCGTCTCGATCGACGGCAAGGAGCATCCGGCGGAGGTGCGGGGGTGGTACGACCTCGGCATCCAGATCACCGTGCCGGAGATCGACGTGCAGTCGGCCGAGAAGGCGGAGGTGCTGGTGGTTCGGGGCGATGGCGCCGCGAGCAATCCGGTTCCGCTGGACATTGCACCGGAGGACTCGATCGGAACGGTGGCACAGGCCTCTTCTGTGGAAGAGCGCTAGGTGTGCGGTTCTGAATGAGCACCCCGTGTGCGTCGAGAGCCGGAGCGGTCCGCAGCACCGCTCCGGCTCTTGTTGTTGTTATCCAGGGCTGAGTCGATCCCCTCCGCGCCTGACTCGGCGCCATCGTGCACACAGCGCTAGCGCCGGAACGGCGAGGGAGATCAGGAGCGCCCAGCCCCAGGGACGCCGCGGCGGCAGACTCCAGATCTCGACCGAGTCGGGGCCGTGCTTCACCAGCCACTTTCCGTCGGGGGAGAACGTCCCCCCTTCCAGGCCGGGGAGAAGCCGCGCCGCCACGCGCCCCTCCCGCAGGTCGTACAGCACGGAATCCCCCGGCCCCACAAACACGTTCGCCAGCCAGGGCGAAACTTTCCGCGTCAGCCGCAGCAGCAGATCGGCGACCGTCCAGGAGGGATTCCGGACCACTCCCCACCGGATGGTCGGATCGACATTGCACAGGTCTCCCTCCATGGGAACCATGCCGACCCGCTCCCCCGTCGCCACGTCGATCAGCGCCTCCTCATCCAGTACGACCGGCGGAGCGGCCTGCGGCGTCGCGGGCTGAGGATCGGTCCGATACAGCTCGCCGACCGCCGATCGCAGCGAGCGAAGCGTCCCGGCCTGCCACTCCCAGACGTCGACGCCCCCGACCACCGGCATGGAACGGAGCGCCTTCGGAAACGGCGGAGACGACGTGTAGGCGATCACGCAACGATCGTCTCCGAGGAAGGCGAGCCGTTCGACCGGCGGCCGATGCCCCGCGACCGGATGGTGTTTCTCGGCCAGAATCGTTCCAGTCGCCAGGTCGTGGACTCTCCAGAGCTCCCGTTCCGGTCCATCGGGATCCGCGTCGTCGACGCCATAGGTCAGCGTGGCAAGCCGCCGGGAATCGGACGAGATCGCGACGATGTCGGCCCGGGTGGTCCAGACCGGCTCCGCCGCATGGATCCGCCAGACCTGGACTGCGGACTCCTGCGTCCCGACGAGAAACTGCCCGTCGGCGGACCGCTGCGCCCGGAGCCATCCGAGCGCCGCCGGAGGAATGGCGGTCGGCAACTCCTGAAACGTCCGGAGAGCCATCCGCTTCGCGAACGGCTGGTCCGAGCCCCCACCCCCCTGAACCCAGACGGTCTCGCCGAGCAGCCCGATCGCGCTCCCGCCGGCGAACTCATGGCGGTATCGCTCCTCTCCCGTTCGGACGTCCCACACCAGCAACCGTCGAGGCGCTGCTCGGTAGACGTAGCCGGTCGCTTTGATGGGAACCATCTGGACGACGACAGCGTCTCCGGCGACTTCGAGACGATCGAGCCGCCACGGGGCGCCGTTCCAGACCTGGCGCGATGCCGGGGGCGTCCGGCGGTCGAACGCGTCATCCGGCAGAGCGATCGTCCGAAGGGCACCGGTGGGAAGGTCCAGCACCACGATCGGTCCCGCGGGCATGAGCGAGATCCCGTCGGCCGGCATCACGACCGATTCCGCCACGAGCGTCCGCGGATCGGCGAAGCCCCGAGCGGCGATCGCTCCCGGCAGCGGGATGCGGTGAACCGGCTCCGTCGGAAGCGACCAGACCAGAACGAGCCACACCGCTCCCCAGAGGATCGTCCATCCTCGTCCGCCGAGCGACGCCAGAGCCCGAAGCGTCATGGTGGTTTCTGAAGAGACTCGCCGCGGAGTGCCAGAGGCCGAGATGGCCCGCCTCGAACTTTAACACATCCCCGTTCGTTGATGCCGAGTGAGCCCCCCACGCGTCTCTCTCCATCGCAGCCGCGATTCGCGACACCTCTGTCACGCCGGCGGGGTAGGCCCGTTGATGTGGCCAGTCGGTTGACCTGCGGGTCACTCCGGGAGGGGGATCGTTTTCCCGCGGGGGAGAGCGTGTTAAGCCCTTCCTCCGGCGGCAGTTGCTGGCGGAGGACAGAGCCTTGCGGCGTGTGGGAATCCGCGATGTTCAATTCGCGGCCCCGCGCTATGATTCTCCCGCGCGAAGCCCTCGAGACCCCCGTCATGCCCGAATCCTCCACCACCCCACCGGTCCCCGCTCCCCCCGAAGCGGATCCCGCAACGTCTCCACGGCGCTGGCCCCGGCGGCTGTTCTTCGGAGCCTTCCTCTTCCTGGTCGTGGTCTTCGATCTCGCTCTCCTCGTGATCTGGTTCCCGGTCGAGGGGGCGGTCACCGGGATCGGCGCGCTGCCGGTCCTGGTCGCCGAGAGTTCGGGGATGGCCCTCGTCCTGATGACGATCGCCTGGTTCGCCTTCTTCTCGCGACTCTCCGGTCTCGCCCGCGGCGGGATCCTCGCGTCGATCCTGCTCCCGCTCATCGGAGTCTTCGCCTCGATTCGCGACGTGGAGTTCACCGCCGACATGGTCGCGACGCCGGTCTTCCGCTGGCAGAAGCTCCAGACTCAGGTCGTCGACGAAGACCGCCAGAAAGAAGCCGCCACCCCCGCGGCCGCGATCACCGTTCCCGCCGTCACCTCAGAAGACATGCCGGGTTATCGAGGCGTGAACCGGGACGGGATCATCGCCGGTCCGCCGATCCGCGAGAACTGGTCGGAAGCGCCGCCGAAGGAACTCTGGAAGCGGCCGGTGGGTGAGGGGTATTCGCAGTTCGCCGTCCTCGGCAACCTGCTGATCACGCTGGAGCAGCGGGCCAAGGGGGAATCGGTCGTCTGCTACGCGGCCGACAGCGGCCGCGAACTCTGGATCCATCAGACCCCGGCGCTGTTCGATGAAGCCCAGGGGGGAGCCGGCCCACGGTCGACGCCGCAGATCGACGGCGAGCGGGTCTACACCCTCGGCGCCATGGGGGACCTCGCCTGCCTCCAAATCGCGGATGGCAAGCCGGTCTGGACCCGCAACATCCTCGACGCCACCGGCATCGTGAACTCGATGTGGGGGATGACCAGTTCCCCCCTGATCGACGGGGACCAGCTCATTGTCAACATCGGCAGCCCGGTCGGCCACGGGCTGCTGTCGTTCGACAAATCGACCGGCGCACCGAAGTGGCAGACTACGGGGAAGAACGTCAGCCCGAGCGCACCGGACACCGGCATCACGACGGTCCCGACGTCGACCGACTCCACCCCGCCGCCGAAGACTCCCGCCCCGACGACCGCCGCCGGAGGGGATGAGCATGGGCAGGGGGCGGCGGGACAGGCGCTGTCTGGCTATTGCTCTCCGATGATCGCCGATGTCGGCGGCGTCCGGCAGATCCTGAACTTCGACGGAACCGGGCTTTACGGACATGACCTCCAGGACGGACACGTCCTGTGGGAGTTCCCGTTCCAGAACCCCCCGGGAATCAACGTCGCCCAGCCGATCGTTCTGAAAGACGGAACGATCTTCATCACCTCGAGCTACGGCCTCGGCTCGATGCGGCTCCGGGTCGAGAAGAAAGAGGGTTCCGGCGAGTGGAACGTCACCCCCGAGTGGAAGCGTCCGTCGACCGATCTCAAGGCCAAGATGGCGAGCGCCATCCTGTACGAGGGGTTCGTGTACGGGCTCGACGAGGGGATTCTCGTCTGCCTCAACCCTGAGACCGGCAAGCGGACCTGGAAGGGGGGACGGTACGGCCACGGCCAGCTGCTGCTGACCGACGGCAAGCTGATCGTCCTCTCGGAGAAGGGGGAGCTGGTGGTGGTCCATCCGAACCCGAAGAAGCATGAAGAAGTGGCGAAGTTTGCCGCGCTCCCGTCGGATGTGAAGACCTGGAATCCGCCGGCGATCTCGCGGGGGATCCTGTACATCCGGAATCATCACTGGATGGCGGCTTACGACGTCCGGGCGATGCAGTAGACTTGGAGCGGGGGATCCGTCGCCGCCGCGTGTCGCGGGCCGGACGCGATCCGAACAGACCATCGATGAAAACAGTTCTGGTCACGGGCGGATGCGGGTTCATCGGCTCGAACTTCATCCGCGAGCTGCATAGGACCGATCCCGGGCTCCGGATCGTCAACTTCGACAAGCTGACCTACGCCGGCAACCTCGAGAACCTCGCCGACCTCGAGGCGAGTCCGCGGTACACGTTCCGGCAGGGGGACATCTCCGATCCGGAAGCGGTCGAAGGGGTGCTCTCGCTCGCGAGCTATGACGGAGTCGTGAACTTCGCGGCGGAGAGCCATGTCGACCGGAGCATCCTCGATTCGACGCCGTTCCTCCGGACGAACGTGGTCGGGACGCAGGTGCTGCTCGACGCCTGCCGGCGGCACAAGGTGCCGCGGTACGTGCAGGTTTCGACCGACGAGGTGTACGGCTCGCTGGGGGAGACGGGGTTCTTCACGGAAGAGACGCCGCTGGCGCCGAACAGTCCGTACTCCGCCTCGAAGGCGTCGGCGGACCTGCTGGTGCGGGCGGCGGTCCACACGTTTGCTTTCCCGGGGATCATCACCCGCTGTTCGAACAACTACGGGCCGTACCAGTTTCCGGAGAAGCTGATCCCGCTGTTCATCGCCAATGCGCTGCAGGACCAGGCGCTGCCGGTCTACGGCGAGGGGAAGAACGTGCGGGACTGGATCCATGTGCGGGATCATTGCCGCGGGATCGAAGCGGCGCTCCGGCGGGGTGAGCCGGGAGAAGTGTACAACTTCGGCGGCGAGTGCGAGCTGCGGAATCTCGACCTGACCAAGCGGCTGCTTCGGGCGCTCGGGAAGCCGGAAACGCTGATCCGCTATGTCGCAGACCGTCCGGGGCACGACCACCGGTACGCGATCGACTGTGCGAAGTCGCGGCGGGAGCTGGGGTGGTCGCCGCAGGTGACGTTCGAGGCGGGTCTGGCCGAGACGATCGCCTGGTACCAGGCGCATCAGGCGTGGACGGACCGGATCCGGTCCGGGGAATACCGCCGCTACTACGAAGAGCAGTACGCCAACCGGCTGAAGCCCAACTGACCGGGTGCAGGAGCGGAGGCCGGTGGCAGGCCAGCCCGCCGGAGGCGTTTTCTGTACAGGGAACCGTCCAACCCACAACGGACGTCGCCGTCATCGAGCTTGCCGCATCAGCTCCGCAACAGGCTGCGTCTCAGGGTTGCCGTCGAGAGCCCGGATGACCCGTTCGCGACGCTCGGCAGGGTGGTTCTGGCTGAGCTTCCAGGCTCCGTCGAGGCGTTCGATCTCGATCCGGAACCCGACGATCTGCTTGAGCATCCGTTCGAGGTATTCGCCGGGCTCGAGCTGCCAGGGCTGTGGCAGGGGGGCTTCGTAGGCAGCGACGGAGTCCTGGACGACCGGGCGGAGTTCCTCGGGGTCTTCGAGGACCCGGAGTGTCCCGGTGGCGTGGACGGCGACGTAGTTCCAGGTCGGGACCATCTTCTCCGTCTCGTACCAGGTCGGTGAGACGTAGGCGTGAGGACCGCTGAAGACCGCCAGGGCCGGCTTTCCGTCCGCCTCGCGCCACTGCGGATTCGCGCGGGCCAGATGGCCGACGAGGGTCCCATGCGTTCCCGCGGTCCGGTTCAGGAGGAACGGCAGGTGCGTCGCGACCGGGAGATCCCCCTGGTGCGAGACCAGGAGTCCGAACCCGTGCTGCTCAATGAAGTCGTGCAGACGGTCCCGGTTCGATTCCGCGAAGGAGGGGGGGACGTACATCGGGCCGGTCTGAAGAGGGGGAAGGGGGGAGTTGGCAGGGGGCAGTGGGAGTGATCAGGTCGCTCCCGCATCGACACACGATCGCCGGGCGACGTTCAGGCGAAGACGATTCCTCGTCTCCGATTATTGAAGTCACGCCCCCATGTCGGTGTCAGGTGGAACCGCCAGCCGAGGGGCCAGGGGAAGTCACTTCTTTGCCGGCTCTCCTGCTGGCATCACCGGCGGCTTGGCCGGAGCGGGCTCGGCGGCCGGTTCCGCGGGGGCTGCCGCCGAGTTCTGGATCGTCTCGTGGACGAACCGCAGTTTTTCGACCGCCGATGGCGAGAGGATGAACGGGTACCCGTCCGGCTGGCCGAGCCCCCGGTTCAGGTTGTTGATGACGTAGGTCAGCGGGAAGAAGTCGGCGATCATCTGATCGAACGACGGCGGCTCCCCCTCGGGGGGAGGCTGGATCTTCACGCTCGGGGCCTCCTTGACCTTCGGCCGGAGCCGCAGCCCCGCGTACCCCGCGGTTTCCAGGACGTCCCAGATGTGGAGGTAGTGGGCCCACGACTCCGCCCAGTCCTCCCACGGGTGGGCACTGGCGTAGTCGGAGACATACCCGCTCTGCCAGGCGAGCGACACCGGGGCGGCGTAGTGCTGCTGGAGGGCTGCGGCGTAGTCGGCCCGGTCGTCGCCGAACACCTTCCGGAACTCCTCGAGGCGGCCCCCGTCCCGGATCAGCCGGTCCCAGTAGTAGTGCCCCACCTCGTGCCGCATGTGGCCCAAGAGCGTCCGGTAGGGCTCTTTCAGGAGAGTCCGCCGCCGCTCCCGCTCGGCGTCGTCCGCCTCGGCGACGTTGATCGTGATCGTCCCCTGGTCGTGCCCGGTCATCACGCAGGGGGCCCCGGGGGCGGGATCTGCCAGGAACTCGAACGCCAGCCCCTCGGCGTCGGTCGGCTCCCGCTTCATATCCGCGGGGAGCTTCAGCATCAGCAGCGTGAACAGGAGCCGCCGCTTGGCCCCCTCCAGCCGGAACCAGCGGGTCACGTTCTCCGGCACCTCGAGGTTCGGAATGACCCGGGTCAGGCGGCAGGAGCGGCAGAGGGGATTGTCGTCATCCGCCGCCACCATCCAGTTGCAGATGTCGTGCTGGCGGTAGTTGGCGCAGAGCCGCCAGCCAGGGTGGTTGGCCAGCGTCCCCTGGTCCGGATCGATGGCGGCGAAATCGAACGACCGCATCTCCAGGGCATCCGGCGTGAACGCCAGACTCATCCCGCAACTGACACACTGCGAGTTCTCGAAAAACACGAGCTGACCGCAGTTGTCGCACCAGAACACCTTCATGCCTGCCTCCCGCGAGCGCCGCGTCGGCCGGTCTCGTCATCCCGCCACCGAGCACAGTCGCACAGCAGGCGAGCACCGCAAACCGAGTTCCGATCGTAGGTTGTGGTCCCCTCCCTGTCTCGCTGCTGCGCTCCCGTCGGCCACAAATGGCTGTCCTCCTGAAGCCCAGCCTGGGCGGAAATCGACCAGTCTGTGCTGGCTTCAGACAGTCCCAGCGAACTGCGCGAAAATTGGCTGTTGCCGCAAATTCCCTCAAGAGAATGTGTTGCGCCCACTCGCCCGGATTTCTTCGGGCAATTTCGCATTTGATGTTGCAGGCATGCTGAATGCAGCCTGAGGGCCCCATCGCGGGGACAAGGAGTCATTCTGCGGCAAAGGAGTCGCCCAAATGCTTGTACTGAGTCGGAAACTCGGCGAAACGATCATCATTGACGATAACATCCAGGTGCAGGTTCTCTCCGTTCAGGGGAGCCGGGTTCGCCTCGGAATCACCGCCCCGCGCGGCATCAGCATCATTCGCTCGGAGATCGAGCTCGAAATGACGGGCGCCTCCCGTCGGGTTCCGGAGCTGGCCGTCCAGGGGTAAGCCGCGGCTTGCAAGGTCCTCCGCAAGACCTGAGTGCTGTCGCGCGATCTTCTGCCGGACGCGCGGGCAGGTCTTTTGAGATCCCAACGAGCTTCCGTCGGGTGCGCGTCCCCCTGGTTGACGCCTCGACAACGGAGAGCCAGACTGCCGGATCAAGTCGCCGGGAGCCCTGATTTCCCTGGTGACAGGCCCTCCGTGGTGAGCTTCGCCATGCCCGTGCGCGGTCTCCTGACGACCCTCGTTGCCCTCTCGTGCGCCTTCCAGCTCATCGGCACCCTCTCCGCGGGAGACTGGCCTCAGTGGCGCGGTCCCGGCGGGAATGGACTGTCGGTCGAAACCGGAATCGCCACGGAGTGGTCGAAAACCCAGAACGTCGCCTGGCGGACGCCACTGCCGGGACCGGCCGGTTCGACCCCCTGCATCGCCGGGGACCGGATCTTCCTGACGACCGCCATCGACGACGACCTGTACCTGATGGCGTTCTCGACCGACGGCACAGAGCTGTGGCGGCAGAAGTGCGGGACCGGCAACAAGGACGCCCGCTCGGGAGAAGGGAACTCGGCCGCCCCCTCGCCGGCGACCGACGGCCGGCATGTCTGGGCGTTCTTCGGCAACGGGATCCTGACCTGCCATGACCGGGACGGCAAACCGGTCTGGTCGTTCGACGTCCAGGACCGCTACGGCAAGATCGACATCCAGTTCGGGATGACCTCGACCCCCGTGCTCGACGGCGAGCATCTGTACCTGCAGCTGATCCACGGGACGATGGGAAACGACTACACCGTCGGCAAGGTGGTGAAGCTCGAGCGGACGACCGGAAAGGAGGTCTGGGCGGTCGACCGGAAGGCGGAGCCCAAAGCGGAGTGCAAGCACTCCTACGCCTCGGCGCTGCTCTATGACGACGGCAAGACCCGCTGCCTGATTACCCACGGGGCCGACTGCACGGTCGGGTTCGCTCTCGAGGATGGCCGCGAACTGTGGCGGCTCAATGGCCTCAACGGCCCCTCCCGCTTCAATCCCAACTACGACGGCACGCTGCGGCTCGTCGCCTCTCCGGGAATTTCGTCTCAGGCGCTGATCATCCCGAGCGCCAAGAAAGGCCCGGTCATCGCCATCAAGCCCCCCGGCGAGCTGAAGGGGGACATCACGGCGTCGACCACGGACGTCCTGTGGACCTACGAGCGGACGCCCGACGTCTGCTGCCCGCTGATCGTCGGGGACCGGGTCTACCTCAATATGGACGCCCGGATCGCCTGCCTCGAACTGCTGACCGGGAAGATCATCTTCGAAGGACGGATCCACAGCGCCGCCTACCGGGGGAGCCCGGTCTTCGCCGGCGGGCACATCTACTTCATCGCCCGCGACGGGACGGTCACGGTGGTCAAGACGGGGCTCGACAAGCTCGAAGTCGTCGCCGAGAACACGTTAGGGGAGCCGCTGGCCGCCTCCCCGGCGATCGCCGACGGCACGCTCTACCTCCGGACGTACGACGCACTCTACGCCATCCGGACCGCCGGGCCCGCTCAATAACGAGATCACTCGCCCGTCATGCAGTTGCGAGCTGCCGGACACGCGCGGTATTCCTCGGTGACCTCTGCGCTTCTGTGGCTGAAGAAACCGCAAGATCCGACACCGCGATCACAGAGGCCGCCGAGAGTGTGCGAATCGCGATCGGTTCGCGCAACCGAGTCCAAGCCAGTCCCTCCTGTTTCCCCGTTCCTTCCTTGAGGTCGCCCGCCATGCTTCGTCGCTCGTTCCTGGCCCTCGCCCTGGGGCTCCTGTCCGCCGTTCCGCTCACCGCCTCCGCGGCGGACAAGCCGCTCCGGATGCTGTTCGTCACCCAGAGCGCCGGCTTCAAGCACAGCTCCGTCACCCGCCCCGAGGGAAAGCTCGCCCCCGCCGAAATCGCCCTGACGGAACTGGGGCAGAAGACCGGTCTGTTCCAGGTCGACTGCACCCAGGACTGCGCCAACGACTTCAAGGTCGAGAACCTCAAGAAGTACGACATCGTCGGCTTCTACACGACCCTCAACCTGCCGATCGACGATGAAGCCAAGAAGTACTTCTTCGGCGAGTGGGTCCGCCAGAAGGGGCACGGCATCCTCGGCTTCCACTCCGCCGGCGACACCTTCCACGACTACGAGCCCTACTGGGACCTGATGGGGGGAACGTTCATCGGCCACCCGTGGAACGCCGGCAACACGGTCACCTTCACCGGGCATGACCCCGAGAACCCGATCGCCAAGCCGTTCGGCAAGGAGTTCACGATCAAGGACGAGATCTACATGTACCGCCACTGGCAGCCGGAGAAGTGCCGCGTGCTGCTGAGCCTCGACTACGCCAAGAGCCCGACGGGCAGCGACATCAACACCGACCACGGCTACCACGTCCCGCTCGCCTGGGTGAAAAAAGTCGGCGACGGCAAGCTGTACTACAACAACCTCGGCCACAACGAAACGAGCTGGACGAACCCCGCCTACCTCGAATCGATCACCAACGCCGTGAAGTGGTTCCGGGGCGAGATCGAAGTCGATACGACTCCGAACCCCGAAGTCTCGAAGGCCTACGAAGAGAAGTCGAAGAAGGACTTCGAAGCGGGCGGGTTCAAGGGGAAGAAGAAGTAGCCATCGGCAGGCGGGATCCAGGGTTCAGCAATCGGCGGTCAGGCATCACAGCCTCAGTTCGATCTTGAACTCTGGATCCGACGTCCTCGCCCATGTCCGCGGGTCGCGTGGCGAAACAGGCAGACGCAAGGGACTTAAAATCCCTCGACGGGCAACCGTTATGCGGGTTCGATCCCCGCCGCGACCAATGATTGTTCAGACTTCGGAACGACTCGCGATCGCGCGCCTTCTCAAGAGAGCCCGGATCCCCCAGGGGACGAGGCCGGCCAGCGAGATCGCGACGAGGAGCGGGAGGCTGAGGACTTCGGCCGGGCCCCGTTCGACGATCTGCCGCAGGCCGGGAAGCTGCGAGCCGGCGCAGGCGTAGAGCGTCGTGAGGGGGAGCATTCCGAGCTGGCTGACCCACCAGAAGGTGCGGGTCCGCATGCGGGTCGTTCCCATCAGAATGTTGATCAGAAAGAACGGGACCGTCGGCTGCAGCCTCAGCGTGAACAGAGACCAGGCGGCGTTCTGCTCCAGGTATTCGCGCCAGCCGCCCAGCCGGCGCGGTTCGTGGGCTCGGTCTCGCCTCTGGAAGAAGAACCGGCTTGCCAGGAAAGCGAGCGTCGATCCGGTCGTGGAACCGAAGCTGACGATCAGGGTTCCCAGGGCCGCTCCGAACAGCCAGCCGTAGGACATCGTCAGCAGGGCGGCGATCGGCAGCGAGAGGGTGGCGCTGACCACGAGGATCAGGAACGCCGCGGCCCCGCTCGTGACCGGCGACTCGCGGCACCGGGAGCGGAGCAGGTCCCCGCGGTCCGCGATCTCGGACAACGGGAGTCCACGGGCGGCGATCCAGGCGAGGATCAGCACCCCCACGAGGAAGAGCGCGCCGCCGATGCGGACCCATTGCTGCCACGCGGCCGCCGGACCGGCGAGCCGCTCCGTGTCGACGGACTGCAGCGGGCCGGGCTGAGTGGTCCCCTTCGCGTCGTCGGTTTCCAGCGGCGGAGCTGTCACGGCTTGGCGGCCGGCGCGGGGCAGACCCACCACTCGTCCGGCAGTTCCTTGCCGTCCCGAGGGCGGATCAGGCTCGCCACGATTTCGGAGGAGGTGGCGTAACTGAGCGTCCGGGCGGAGCCGTCCGCGAAGACGAACGAGACTCCCGCTTCGGAGGGGGAACCCCAGTTGTCGGCGGCGTCCTCGAGGATCGGGCCGTCCCGGAGCAGGCGGTCTCCCTTGCGGCCGACACCGCCGTTGCCGCCGAGGATCAGCGGCTCGTCCCAGAACCAGCCCCCCTTGCCGATCGCCCGGGTGTCCATCGCCTTCTCCCCCGAGAGGATCGAGCAGGCGAGGCCGTCGGTGATGTCCGAGAGGGCCTGGCCGCGGCCGACGCCGTTGCGGATGATCTGGTCGTTGCCGGCGTAGTCGGTCTTCCCCCACGGATTGACGCCGTCGTTCATGCAGCCCCACCCGGTGTAGATGAGGTCTGCGTCGATCGCCACTTCCGGCTTCACCGGACGGCGGGCGGGGATGTAGTAGCACTCGACGGCGACCGCCTGGTTACGGGCCTGAAAGTCCTGCTCGTGGCCGATAAACGGCAGCAGGGCGAAGGCCCACGAGCCGGGCTGCATCCGTCCCGCGCGGCGGGGGTCGCCGTAGCCCCAGCGGTACGGGTCGTCGTTGGCGTTGATCGTCCGGATGTCGGGGGTCGTCACGGTCTCGGCGAGGAGGCCGCCGTTCGAGGGGAGGACGCCGTAGGTCTCGACGTGCGCCAGAAACCCTTCGCCGATCTGGCGGAGGTGATCGACCGATGCCGTCCGCCGCGCGAGCTCCCGGGCCGCGAGGAGCGGCGGAAGCAGGAACGCGGCCAGCAGCGCGACGGTCGACACGACTACGAGGAACTCGATCCGAGTCCAGCCGCGGGCATGACGGCACAGCGCCGCCGGAAGGCTGTGGTACGGCGCTGCGGAGCTTCGGCGGTGCATGGGGCAATCTCCATCAGCGGGGGGAATCGAGGGGGGCCAGTTGACCCGCCTCTTCGGCACTGAGGCGGCCATCCTGGTCGAGATCGCCGGAGCGGAACAGGGGATCGCCCCCAAGGAACTCGTCAGGTGAGACCTCCCCGTCCCGGTTGCGGTCCATGGCGGTGAACCAGGCGGGGCCGATCCCGACCGCAGGGGGCGGCTCCTCGGCCGCGAGCGGTACCGACGTCCGGCGGAGCGATTCCGCGGGACCGATCTGGAGCGTGAACGAGACTGTCGTGGCTGGTTCCTTGTCCGCCTGCGCAAACTCGAGAGGAAACTCTGCCGCCAGGAGCTCGCGGCGATTGAGACGGCCATCCCGGTTGGCGTCGAACCACTCAAATGCTCCCCGGCGGCCGGGACGGACCTGAACCGCCATCGATGTGTCGGCGTCCAGCGACACCTCGGGGATCGCGGTCGTCGCCGCGGGCGGAATCAGAGTCGGCCAGACGTCGATCACGAGGTCGTCGCGCGTGATCTGAAACCGCCCGCCGTTATCGAACTCCCGAACCTGGACATGCGGCTCGAGTGCCGTGGCCGTCACCCGGGGAATCGCCTCGCGAACGACCGTCAGCCGGACGGCGGGCTTGAGCGGCGTGGCCGAGGGCTCCGTCTCCACAGTTTGAGAGCGGAACGCTTCCAGCCCTTCCGGCGTCGCCAGATCGAACGCCTTTCTCAACGCCCCCTGCGGAGCCGCGGTCGAATCCGACAGCAGCGAGGGAGCGATCTCGAGCGGCACGAGCGTCTCGTCCTGATCGAGATCCGCAGCCAGGAGCGCCGACCAGCGGGCCTCCCACTCCGAGTCATCAACCCGGCCATCCCGGTTCCGGTCGAGACACTGTTTCAGCGCGGCTTCCAGCCGGGACGACTTTCCATCAAGGAAACTCAGCAGCCGGATTTCACCGAGAGACGTCTCGTCAGCGACCTCCACAATGAGACCGCCACTCTTCGGCGCATGGAATCCCAGCAGCGCTGTCTTGCGAGCGGCGGGTTCGTCGGCGCGGGCATCCCGGGCGGGCCCATCACCGCTGAAGACCAGCCCCGCCACGAGGGCCGTCGCGACGTGCCGCCGCACCGCAGCCAGGCCGCACGCGAGAACTTGCTGTCGGTTCGAGTCCGAAAACTGACTCACGCCAGGATCTCCCGGATCGGCGTCGCTCCCTTTTCGACGATCCGGATCGGCCGGCCGACGTTCGAGGGATGCTGCTTCTGGAAGTCGATTCCGAGCGCCGAACAGATCGTCGCCAGCAGGTCGGGCACGCCAACCGGCTTGTCTGCGACCTCCGTCCCGTCGGGGCTTGTCGCGCCGTACACCTGCCCACCCCGAATGCCTCCCCCTGCCAGGACGGTCGACCAGGCAGTCGGGAAATGGTCGCGCCCCGCCTGCGGGTTAATGGTCGGAGTCCGGCCGAACTCTCCCATCCAGACGATGAGGGTCGAGTCGAGCAGTCCGCGGTCGGCGAGGTCCCGCATCAGGGTCGACCACCCCTGGTCGAGCGCCCGGCTCAGCATCCGGACGCTTGAGAAATTCTCGATGTGGGTGTCCCAGCCCCCGAGCGTCAGCTCGATCATCGGGACCCGCTGCTCGACGAGCCGCCGGGCGAGGAGGCACCCCTGGCCGAACAGGTTCATGCCGTAGTCGCCCCGGAGTTTTTCGGACTCTTCGCTCAGGTCGAAGGTTTTTGTCAGAGGGCTCGCCGCCAGCCGCAGCGCCCGCCGCTGGGCACTCTGGATCGTGTCGACCCCGACGCCAGGATGCCGCGCGGCGAAGCCCCCCTGGAGCCCCGCCAGCAGATCGGTCCGGCCCCGGTACTGTGCGGCGCCGACCGACACCGGGGGGAGGATCTCAGGGACGCGGAGCGCGGTGCCGGAGCGGATGTCCGGGTTGTCGTAGTCGGCGAAGTTGGAGGTGTTGCCGACGATCATCGGCGCGAACTGCGGGCCGAGGTAGCCCGCTCCGTAAGAGGAGTCGCTGGCGAGCCGCGGCGAAGCGACGCTGACGAAGCCCGGCAGGGGGGACTCGGGATCGTCCCCTTCGCGACAGACGAGCGAGCCGAGCGACGGGTACTGGATTCCCCCCTGGGCCTTGTAGCCGGTCCGCAGGTAGAACGAGGCCCGGTCGTGGTCCGCCTCCTGCGTCTGCATCGAGCGGACGATCGCGAGCCTGTCCATCTGCTTCGCCAGGAGCGGCAGGTGCTCGCTGATCTGGACCCCCGGCACGGAGGTCTCGATCGGCTTGTACGGTCCGCCGTTGGCGTGCCCCGGCTTCAGGTCGAACGTATCGGTCTGGCTCGGCCCCCCCGGCATCCAGAGCAGGATGCAGGAGCGGATCCGCTGGGGATGATTCGCGACGTCGGCTGCGAGCGGCCGGAGCCAGCTCGTCGAGGCGGCGCCGAGTCCCGCAAGAGCCGAGACCTTGAGCCACTCCCGCCTCGAGAAGCGGAGCCGCTGCGTGGGATCGAGTGGGAAGGACATCGCAACCTCGTTCTTCGGATCGGCGGCCCTGGGCCGCGGTCCGGTCAGTGATTCAACAGGAACTCGGGGCTGTTGAGCAATGCCCACAGGACATCCCCCAGCCCGCGGGCCGCATCGGCCCGCCGCTCCGGGGCATCGAGGAACGCCCCGATCGTCGAAAACTCCTCGGCGGTCGGACGCCGCGCGAAGACCGCCAGATAGAGCGTCTCGACCTTCTCATCCCGCGAGAGGAACGGGGCGTCGGCCAGCGCCACGATCACCGGGCTCGTCTTCGGGCTGGTCATCCGGTCGACGTACTCGCCATGCAGCAGCTTGAGCGAATGCAGGATCGAGATCTGCGGCGACTCGGCGCGGGACTCCCCGAGGAAGGCGGTCAGGAACTCGGTCCGGGGGGATTTCGCGGGGAGTCCGACCAGCCCGCGGTGGGCGAGCGGAACCGGGTCGCGGGTGCCGGTGGCGGTCGTCAGGCTGTCCCAGAGCTGTTCCGCCGTGAAGGGACGCTCGACCATCCGGGCGTAACGGACGGGATCCTGCTGCGACGGATCGGTCGTCGCGCTCGACCGCTGATAGGCCTGCGACAGGACGATCGACCGGATCAGGAACTTCAGGTCGTACCCCGAGGCGACGAACGCCCGGGTCAGCTCTTCCAGCAGCTCCGGATGGGTCGCCGGGTTGTCGATCCGGAAGTCGTCGACCGGGTGAACGATCCCCCGGCCGAACAGCAGCCCCCAGACCCGGTTGACGGTCGCCCGCGCGAAGAACGGGTTGTCGTCGGCAACGAGCCACGCGGCGTAGCGGATGCGAGGATCTCCTTCGATCCGCGAGGTCGGCTCGGGGCTGCCGAGGATCCGGGCCTCGACCTTGCGGTCCTCCTGCGGCACGCGGATCGACACCGGCACGGTCGCGTCGAACGTCGCTTTCTCGTGCAGGTCGATCCGGCTGAAGAAGGCCGCGGTCTGCCAGAACTCGTCCTTGGTCCACTTGTCGAACGGATGGTTGTGGCACTGGGCGCACTCCATTCGGACTCCGAGCATCAGCCGGGTCGAGGCGGCGACGAGGTTCTCGGGCTTGAGGTCGTGGATCTGGTACCACGCCACCGCGCCGAACCGGTCGGCCGCGGCGGCGGTCAGCCCTCCCGCTTCGGTCTGTTCGCCGAGCGGCACCGTGACGAGGTCCCGGACGATCCGGTCGTAGCCGTCCCCGCGGGCGAGCCGCGGCCGGAGCCAGTCTTCGAACGACGCGCCGAGGTGATAGAGGCTCGGATTGACGCGGGTCTGCGGCATCAGTGCCGCCCGAAGATTTTCGGCCAGGTGGGCGGTCGCCGCCGGCCGGGCGAGAAGGTCGTCGATCAGCGCGGTCCGCTTGTCGGGATCGGCGTCGTCGAGAAACCGCCGGACCTCGGCGACACGGGGAATCCGCCCCAGCAGGTCGAGATAGAGACGGCGGACGAACTCGGCGTCATCCGCCCGCGGCGCGGCGACGGTTTTCGCCTCGCTCCAGTTCCGCTCAAGCTGTCGGTCGATCGCACCCGCGAGATCCGCGGCAGTCCGCCCTGCAGACCGGGCACCGGACTCCTCAGCTCCGGCCGTCGCGACGCACAGCACCGACAGCCAGCCGCAGACCAACCACCGCGGAGAGATTCTCACGGAGCGAAAGAACCGGGAGTGAAGCACGGGAAAACTCGTGGGACCGTCTCCGGAACTGGCCAAACAGGCGAAGCGGGAGCGACGTCAGCCGGCACCGGCGACCGCGGCATCAGGATTTCTTACCGGCCGCTGCATCGGCCCCCTTCGCCCCGGCATCCTTCGTAAAGGACGACAGTTCGAGGGTCTGCCCCATCAAACCGCCGGCCGGGACCTCGAGGACGATCGGCGACGTGGCGGGGTTCGTGAACTTCGTGATCTCCGGCGTCGCCCCTCCGCCGAGCTGCAGGTACGCCTTGTACGTTCCGGGACGGACTCCATCCCCATGCGGATAGGTCCGCATCGTGAAGGAGCCGTCCAGTTGCAGCAGGGAACTCGACTGCAGTCCGTTCTCCTGCTCGGGCTGCAGGTAGATCGAGCCGGGGCAGATCGGCTTGCCGTTCATCGTCACCTTCCCGGTCACCTGGACGAGATTCATCGGCGGGGGCTGAGCGCAACCGCTCTCCAGCCCCGCCAGAATCAGACACGCCGCAAACACCAGGACAGGACGCACGAAACAGCCTCACCAGAGTCGGACGATCACAGAAAAACCGCCTACGCGAACAGGGCCGCTCAGATCTCGCCGGTCGGCTTGCCGTCCCGCGGGAAGATGAGACGTCGCAGAGTGGTCCGGTCGACGTTCTCCGTGACGGTCGTCACGCTGCCGTCCGACAGCAGGAACCGCGCGGTGCCGGCGTGCGGCGAACCCCACGTCCCGCCGCCGCAGCTGGTCCCGTCCGGCAGCGGAAAGCTGTGGCCCCCCGCCAGTTCACGGATCGGGCCGTCGGAGTAGATCCCGTCGCCGCAGCGGGCCGCCCCGCCGGCGCCGCCGATCATGATCGGCTCGTCCCAGTACCAGCTTCCCGACCGCATCGCGTCGGTGTCCATCGCCTTCTCACCCACCATCATCGTCTGCGTGCTGCCGTCGGTCAGGTCGGCCAGAGTGACCTTCTTCCCCCAGCTCGTTCCGTACGCGGCGAGCAGCACCTGATCATTGGCCGCGTAGTCGGTCCGGGCCCAGCTGTTCGCCATCGTCGACGGAATGGTGTAGGTCCAGCCGGGGTAGATCGGGTCGGTCGTCGGAACCGACTGCGGAGCGGCCGCGCGGCGGGCCGGCATGTAGAGCACCGGCACCGCGATGTTGTGCGTCGCCTTGAAGAACAGCGCCTGCTGCTCGAGGTACGGCAGGATCGAGTACGCATACGAGCCGTGCTGCTTCGACGGCTCGTCGTTCGGGTTGGCGTAGCCCCAGTAGTAGGCACCGCCCCAGCCCGCTCCCTGCGTGGCGACACCGGGGTTGTTCGAGCCAGGCAACGGCATCCCATAGGCGCCGTCCCCGCCGTTGTTCGGGAAGAAGTTGTTCGTCTCGTAGAAGTTGTGGAGCGCGACGCCGATCTGCTTCAGGTTGTTGATCGACTGCGCCCGCCGGGCCGCGTCGCGGGCCTGCTGGACCGCCGGCAAGAGGATCGCCACCAGCACGCCGATGATCGCGATGACCACCAGCAGCTCAATCAGCGTGAACCCGCCGCGCCGGGCGGAAGGCAGTCGCGAAACTCGTTTCATAGCAGGGGCTCGGTGCAGGGAGGTGGGACGAACAGGAAGGACTCGACACGACTCACCGCCGCCGCAACAGCATTCGGGGCGGAACAACTTCAACACGCCAGCCAGCCGCCACATCTCACCGCAACAGGGAAACGCGGCAGCAACCAGACTTGGAAGGAGGGAACTTGGGTGGGGTAACGATGAAATCATCGTTTGAGCATTGCGAATCTTGCGCGCCGCCGGCCCGGTCGTCAATCGTCCAAACGATCATTTGACCTTGGTTTGGGGCTTCGTCGATGTGTTCTTGAGCGAGGAGTCGAGACCGAGCAGGGGTGTGGCAGCGGGACGGCCGCTTGACACCCCGGAACCGGCGTCGGAAGATTCAAGCCCCCGTTGAAGCATCCCGCCCGGTCGCCTCCCGGCCCCGCCGGCGATGCCCCACGCGCCCACCCTCCAGCGAGTTCCCCGTGATCTCCAACGCCGCGCCCGCCGTGCCGAACCTCACCCCGGCCAGCGCCACGCAATCGATCCGCTTCCACGCCAGCCTCAACGTCTCCGACCTCGACCGGTCCATCACCTTCTACACTGCCCTCCTCGGCGCGCCGCCGGTCAAGGCGTACCACGACTACGCCAAGTTCGAGATCGATATCCCCCCGCTGGTTCTCTCGCTCAAACCGAAACGGGCCTGCGCCGGCGGCCCCCTCAACCACCTCGGTCTCCGCGTCACCACCCACGACGAACTCGACGCGATCCACGAACGACTCAAGCGGGTCGGCGCCCGCATCGGCCAGCAGGAAGACGTCCAGTGCTGCTACGCCCGGCAGTCAAAACTCTGGATCACCGACCCGGATGAGACCCTCTGGGAAGTCTACGTCTTCCACGAAGACGTCCCCGACTGGGGGGAGAAGCACAACAAGCCGAAGCTGTGGGGCGCGCCGCTCAAGGCGTTCGGCATCAAGGGAGTCGTCCGCCGCTGGTGGAACAACGCCTTCGGCGCCCGCCCGACCGATGGCCTCCGAACGAACGAGGAGGACCCGGCTTCCCACGCCGCCCCAAACGGCAGCTCCCCCCCGATCCCCGCCGACACCTGCCGCGTCGGCGACCGCTGAGCGGAGCCGAACCGCTCTGTCCCGGCTCCCGAAGTCTGCTCCCTGTCTTTCCCTGAGTCTCCTCCTGATCGGGAGTAGATGTCCGTCGACCCGGCCACCGTCCGCCTTGCCGACTGCCGGCCCGGCTCCTCCGTGGGAGCCCTGGTCCGGGACGAGCTGGCGTACTGGCTCGGCTGGCCTCTCCGGTGGGGCCGCCAGATGGTCCGCAACGGGCACGACATCCTGCGGGTCCTCGACATCGTCCGCTTTCGCCCGATGCCCGGCGGGCTGGTCGGGCTCGACCACCCCTGGGTCACCGGGATCGATCCCGCCACCGGCCGGGAGATCTGGGCCGACAACGTCCTGTACCGGTCTCCCCGGGCGGATCGCTCGGAGGACCTCGCGGAAGATGACGTCGTCCTGGCTGCCAACGGCCGGTTCCTCGCCCACCGGGTCCGCCAGTCGGCGGTCACTCCCGAGCTGCCGATCGGCCCGCAGCGGCGGATGCCGCACGCGATCAACTACATCCACGGCTCGTCCCACTACAACAGCGGGATCATCCTGCTGAACGACCTGGAGGATGGCTACCGGCACATCACCGACCCGCGGTTCCAGGCCGACCTTCGGCACTTCGTCCGGGAGGAGCGCCGCGAAGTCCTGTTCCTGTTCCGCTGCCGCGAGTACGACCCCTGGGACTACGCCTGCCTCTCCTGCTGCATGCGGACCCTGTTCCCCTGGTTCTGTAACCCGAACGGCCCCCAGGAGCGGGTCCTGTGGGGGAATGCCGGGCCGTTTCCGGCGGCGAACCTGATCACCAGCCACTGGTCCGACGACGTCTTCGCCCTTCGTCAGCCGGGGGGAGCCGAGAAGGTCATCCGCCCCGCCATCGAGCCAGGCAAATACTTTCAGAGCGGCCAGTACGGGGGAGGGCGTCCGGGGCCCCGCTGGCCGGAGACGCTGCTGGCCCGCGTCACCCACTGGCGGATCCGCGCCCGCGGCGGCAAGGCTGGGATGTTTTTCGTTGACCGACGGAAGGTCTACGAGGACCAGATCGAGAACCGCCGCGCCCGCGGCCTCTCCGACGAAGACCGCCTCTGACGGCCTCCCGGTCCTCCGCTGACTAGCCCGAAGCACCAGCGAGGGGCTGCACCGCGAGGAACATCCGTCGCTGGCGATTCGGGCTGGTATTCCCACTCGCGCTGATCGCGGGCTGACTGCATCACATGTTCGACACCTCCCTCCGCCGCCTGATCGATCCGACGCTTGACCGCACGGCCCGGCAGGTCGCGCGCCTCGGGTGGACCGCGAACGCCATGACGGTCGCCGGGTTCCTGATCGGGATGGCCGGCTGCGTCGCGATCGCCTTCCGGTGGTACGCCGCCGGCCTCGCCGCGATCGTGCTGAACCGGCTGGCGGACGGGCTCGACGGCTCGCTCGCCCGGCTCCGCAGCACGACCGACCGGGGGGGCTTCCTCGACACGGTCCTCGACACGATCTTCTACTCCGGTGTCCCGTTCGGCTTCGCGGTCGCCGTGCCCGCCAATGCTCTCCCGGCGGCGTTCCTGATCTACAGCTTCATCGGGACGGGGGGCTCGTTCCTCGCCTACGCGGCGATCTCCGCCAAGCGGGGAATCACGTCCGATCCCGAGCGTCGAAAGTCGTTCTACTACTCGGTCGGCCTCATGGAGGGGGGGGAGACGATCCTGTTCTTCGTCCTGTTCTGCCTCTGGCCCGCGCACTTCGCCACGCTCGCCTGGATCTTCGGCGGGCTCTGCTGGATCACCACCGCCGCCCGCCTCGCCGCGGGACTCCAGGCCTTTCGAGACGCGACTCCGTGAACGCTCCCTCGCACATCACCCGCCGCTCGTTCCTTCAGAGGGGCTCGTCGGCCGCCGCGGCGCTGGGCCTCGGGGCCGGGGGCGTCCTGAGCGGCTGCCGCGGTTGGGCCCCATCCGGGTCCGCGTCGCCGGAGACGCTGCGGATCTTTGTCTACGCCGGTGGTCACGAGAACACGATGCGGGAGGTGTTCCAGCCCCGCTTCGAGCAGGCGACCAGCGCCCGGGTCGAGCTCGTCTCCGGCTGGTGGGACAGCATCGCCAAGCTGAAGACGGCGCCGGCCAACGATCCCCCGTTCGACCTGATGATCACCGACGCCACGCAGGGCTACCCCGCCGCCCGCGATGGTCTCTTCAGCCCGATCCGGATCGAGAACGTCCCGACTCACAAGGATCTCTCGCCGGCGGCCCTCGACAGCTGGATCTTCCGGGACCGGCTCGGCCTCCCCTATCCCGACTCGGTCATGACGCTCGCCTATCACCGCGGCGCGTTCCCCGATGGGACCACGGCCCCGGCCACCTGGAAAGACCTGTTCCGTCCGGAGCTCGAAGGCCAGATCGGGCTCTACAACAGCTTCTACATGAGCCTCCACACCTTCGCCGCGGCGCTCGTCGATCAGGCGGGGCGGCCCGGGACGGCGCATGAGTTTCTCAAGGACCATCTCGACGACGTGTTCACGTTCGCCCGCGAGCACCGGGGGGACGTCAAACTCTGGTGGCCGACGTCGACCGACATGATCCTCGCGCTCAACAAGGAGTCGGTCGCCGCAGGGAACATGCACAGTCCCGAGTACATGCAGGCCCTCCGCGAGAAGCCGGAGCTCGCCGCGATCGTCCCCGAGCACGACCGGGCGATGGTCCAGGTCTTCTGGGCGATCCCCCGGGGGACCCCCCGGCAGACGCTCGCGGAGAAGGCCCTCGATCTCCTCTTCTCGCGGGAGATCCAGTCCGAATTTGCGAAGCGGGGGATGGCGACTGCCCGGCTCGACGTCGCGACACAGATGGCCGCGGAAGACCCCCTCTGGAAGAGTTTCTATCCTCACACGGAGGAGCAGCTCCGGACGCTGAAGTACTACCCCTATGACGTCTACAGCGCACACTGGACCGACATCGCCGATCGCTGGGAACGGACCATCCTCCGCGACGGCTGAGGCGTCGGCCGCAGCCCCCGGGTCCGACCGCGAGGCGATGATCCGCCTCGACGCGGTGTCGTTCCGCTATGGCGCCACCGACGCGGTCCGGGACGTCAGCCTCGCCGCCGCGTCCGGGGAGTTCCTGAGCCTGCTCGGCCCGTCCGGCTGCGGCAAGACGACCCTCCTGAGACTGGTCGGCGGCTACCTGGAGCCGGGCCAGGGACGGATCCTGCTGGAAGGCCGCGACGTCACCCGCACCCCCTCGCGCGACCGCCAGATCGGGATGGTGTTCCAGAACTACGCCCTGTTCCCGCACCTCTCCGCCCGCCGTAACGTGGCGTTCGGTCTCGAGGTCCGGGGGGAGTCCGCCGCCGCGATCGCGCGGCGTGTCGACGACCTGCTCGACCGGGTCCGTCTCGAAGGCCCCCGGCGTGACCGCTACCCCGCCGAACTCTCGGGGGGGGAGCAGCAGCGGGTCGCCATCGCCCGGGCGCTCGCGTTCGGCCCGAAAGTCCTGCTGCTCGACGAGCCGTTCGCCAACCTCGACCGGCACCTCCGCGAACGGCTGCGGGACGAGCTCCGCCGGATCCATCAGGCCTCGGGAGTGACGACGCTCCTCGTGACGCACGATCAGGAGGAGGCCCTCGGGATCTCCGACCGGATCGCCGTGATGCGCGGCGGCCGGATCCTCCAGGCGGGCCCCCCCCGCGAGCTCTATCGCCATCCCGCCGGCGAGTTCGTCGCCAGCTTCCTCGGCGAGGCGAACATCGTCCCCGGCCACCTCGTCGGCCGACCAGCCGCCTCCCGGTTCCTGATCCGTCCCGAGCAGATCGGTCTCGACGGCGACCGCCCCGGACAGGTCCGCGCCGTCCGGTATCAGGGAGGTACGGCGCTCCTCGAAATCGAAGCCGATCAGTTCCTGTGGAAAGTCCGGACGTCGACCACGGCCGACTTCCCGATCGGCCGGCCGGTTGCGATTCGGCTTCCGGCTGATCCGTGGGAGTGCACGAGCGATCCGGAGGAGCCCCGCCCATGATCCGCCGGCTGCGATCGATCTGGGGGATCGGCCCGGCGCTCGTCCTGACCGCGCTGGCGATCTACCTCCCGCTGCTGCTGCTCCTGCGGCTGAGCCTCTGTGCCCCGTCGCGCGGACGCGGGTTCTACGAGCCGGGGACCTGGACGCTCCAGAACTACGCGGCCCTGTTTGACCCGCTCGTCGTCCAGATCGTCCTGTTCACGCTCCTGTTCGGCCTCGCGGTCGCGACGGTCTCGGTGGCGCTCGGCTACGCCCTCGCGCTGTTCCTTCACAGCCTGTCGCCGCGGGGCCAGCGGATCGGCCTGTCGCTGCTGCTGCTGCCGAAGACCGCCGGGCTCCTGGCGACGCTGTTCGGCATTCAGTACTGGCTCGACCGGGGGTTCGTCCCGTCGCTGATCGGCGAGGCCTACTTTGTCTTCCCGTACGCGCTCCTCGTCCTGTTCGTGGCGCTGCAGCGGATCGATCCCGCCTGGCTCGCCGCCGCCCGGGGGCTGGGGGCGACCCGCTGGCAGACGTTCCAGCGGATCACGCTTCCACTGTCACGACCGGGCCTCGTTCTCGCGTTCCAGCTCTCGGCCCTGTGGGGGCTCGGCAGCTTCCTCGGGCCGCTGTTCCTGGGGGAGCCACGGCACGCGACGCTATCAGTCGACTTTCACCGCCGGGCGTTCGAGTACGGTGCATGGCCCCTCGCCGCCGCGGAGGCGGTGCTCCTCCTGGCCCTGCTGCTGGTGATCGTCGGCGGCCTCCCATTGATCGCCCGCCCATCGCCGGGAGGGACGCCGTGAAGGACCCGACGTTCCGCCCGATCTCTTCAGGCGTGCTGCTCCTCGGGAGCGCCGCGATTCTGCTCCTCCTGACGCCGGTCCTGACGGCGGTCTGGATCTCGTTCTCCCTCGACTCCTACCTGACGCCGCCGGTCGCCCACTGGTCGCTCCGGTGGTACGAACGGTTCGCCACCGACTCCCGCTGGCTCGGCGCTCTCGGAACGAGTCTCGCGATTGCCGCCGGATCGTCCCTGCTCGCCCTGCTGATCGCCACGCCGGCCGCCCTGTCGCTGCGGCATCTGAAGGTGTCGCTGCGGCGAGGCCTCACCCTGCTGCTGCTCCTCCCGGCCCTCCTGCCGCCGACCGCGGTCGGCTGCGGCCTGCTGCCGCTGCTTCAGAGAACCGGTCTCTGGGGGACCTACCTCGGCCTCATCCTCGCGCACGCGGCGATGGCCCTGCCGATTGCGCTCCTGCTGATTCAGTCCGGCGTGAACGACGACCTCGCCCGTCTCGAAGCGACCGCGGCCGGCCTCGGCGCCAGCCCCCCGCAGATCTTCTGGCGGATCACCGGCCCGACCCTCCGCCCCGTCTTCCTCGCCGCCGGGATCGTCGGCTTCGTCCTCTCCCTCAACGAGTCGCTCGTCAGCCTGTTCCTGGTGACCCCCAAGACGGAGACGCTCCCGGCCCTGCTGTGGCCCCAGCTCCGCTACGCGCCGACCCCCCTCGCGGCGGTCGCTTCGACCGCCACCATGGCCCTCTCGCTCATCGCGATTCCCGTGATCCTGCGACGGGTCAGGAACTGACAGATCCCGCGCAGCGTGAAGTCACAGGCACCGGAACCAGTCCGACGGGACGCTGCTCAATCGTCCGCCCCCCGATTGCTCGGGGCCGGGGCGGCGGGGTCGCTCTGGGGGTCGATGTCGAACGTCGGGAGGATGTTGTTCCCCGCTTCGATGGTCGCTTCGAGCTTCGACTTGTCCGGCGTCGCGAACTCGCCGTGGAGCTTGTCCTGCAGCGGGGGCTCGTTGGTGGCGGGCCAGAGGATCACGACGTCGTAGGTCCCCGCGACCGCGCCATCTTTGACGCCGTTCGTCGAGAGCTCGTAGACCCCCTCCTCGTTCGTGATCCCGACCGGGTAGCCCGCGTTTGCGTTCGGGGTCTTCGGCCCCTTGGCGAGGAACCGGACGATCAGCCCCTTCTCCGGCTTGCCGTTGACCCGCACCCCTCCGGTCACCGGGTACTTCGTGAGGTTGTCGCCAGCGCGGCCACCGCAGCCGGCCTGCAGCAGCGCCAGGAGCACGAGACCAACGCCGGCGGACTGCCGCGATCGAAAAGCACTGGGCATGGAGGCGAAGCCAGACGGAGAACCGGACACGAAGGGGAAACCGCAGAGCGCAAGCCGGACGCCGGACGCCGAGGGGACCGTGATGGTCCCCTCGAGACCGGGCACCGATCAGAACGCGTCGATCTTGTTGTTGTCGTTCGGGACGATCAGCCGCCATGCGAAGTCGAGGTCGATGCTGTCGCTGAGGGTGTGAACCGAGCCGTCCCCCATCAGGAAGTTCGCCCCCCCGGCGTGGAAGCTGTAGAAGTTCGTGCCGTTGTAGTTGAGCGAGTTGATGACGTAGTTCCCGCCGAGATAGACGGTCCCGGTGAAGTCCTCGGGGCCGATCCCCGACCGGTTGCGGGTCGCCCAGGTCCCCTGCGTCTCGTGCTGAAGGCCGTTCGCCACGCCGCCGCGGAAGTACCGTTTCTCACCCCCGGCGGTCTCGCCGACCATGATCGTCGTGCTGAGGCCGTCGGTGACGTCGGCGAACCGAATCCCCTCGATGTTGTAGGGGATCATCCCGTTGAAGTAGCCGGTCGCGGAGGGGCGGTTCGGAACGTCCCAGACGATCGAGCTGGCGAAGTAGTCCATGACCCCCGCCTGGAAGACCGGACCGTCGGGATGGTACACGTTGGCTCCCGTCCCGGTCACGGAGACCACGATGGGACCGGGCGTGCTGGGACACTTGAAGACGGCGATCGGAGTCTTGGTCAGGTCCCGGTTCGTCCCCGCGGCATGTCCCTGGCTGAAGTCCCACTTGTTGTAGAGCGCCTGCTGGTCGAGGTTCGGGAGGATCGCCTTGACCCACGTCCGCTGCAGGAACGTCCCGACCGCGTTCGTCCCCATCGACTGCGCGATCGGGAGCCGGTTGACCGTCTCGTGATACGAATGAAGCGCAATCCCGATCTGCTTCAGGTTGTTCTTACACTGGGTCATGCGGGCCGCCTCGCGGGCCTGCTGGACGGCCGGGAGGAGGATGGCGACCAGCACGGCGATAATCGCGATGACGACGAGCAGCTCGATGAGGGTGAACCCTCGGCGGGAACGGAACACGGCGGGAACCTCGGTCGGTCAGGAAGGATGATGCGGGAGGGAGGAAAGAATTCGTGAGTCGGTTCGATCGACGGATCGCCACGCGGAACTATCCGCCGCTCGATGAAACCACCGGCGGCGTGGCGGCGTTGTTCGAGGAGGGAGAGGGAGCAAACCGGAGCCGCTCGCGGGTCGTCCAGATCGCGGTGTGGGGCCGCGGTTCGGTGTTCTGCTTGGCGTCGACCGCGTGGGCCGTGATCCGGAGCGTGGTGGCGTCAGCGGGGAGGTCGACGACCGCTTCCCACTCGGCGTAGTCCGGGCGGAGCGGCGTCGCCTCGACGCTGGTCGGAGCGCCGGTCCCGAGGAGGACCCGACCGACGTGTTTGTTGTCGGCGGTCGTCCCCTGAACCCTCAGTCGCCGGCCGTCGAGCGGATCGATCCGGGTGATGACCGTCGTCGGCGGGAGGTCGTCGTGCTTGTCGTCGACGAAGCGGTAGTAGTTCTCGTCGACCGTCGAGCTGCCGTAGGGCTCGAAGATGTCGGCGGTCTCGATCCGCTCCATGTGCAGGCGGCGGTATTCGTGGGCGTCCATCCGGGTCTTGAAGATCCCGTAGGTGCAGTCGACTGCCCGGACTCCGTCGATCAGGAGCGACGGCGAACCTCCATGAAACACCCAGTGGGAGTACCAGACCTTGAAGTTGCGGACGATGAACGGGTGCTTCGTGTCCGGACCGATGCCGTCGACATGCCCCCCCTGGATCCGGGTCAGGTCTCCGTGCTCCTTGTCCCGGACCTGCCGGAGATCGGCTTCGTCGGAGACGTGGCGAATCCCGCCGAGGTTGAACGAGAACCGCCGCTGCGTGTGGGCTTCGTTGTCCTCGAAGCGGACGAACGGCAGGGTCCGGATGTCGACCCGCTCGAGCGTTCCGTCGGGCCGCGGCACCGGCTGGACCGGATCGAAGCCGTCGCTCTTCGAGGCCTCGAACCGGAACCCGTACTGGTCACACTCGGCGGCGATGTTGCGGGTGAACGTGTTCCGGCAGTTCGACCACCAGAAGCCCGCCCCTTCGTTCTCGTCGTAGGGGAGCACCTGCTTGGGCAGGGCTTTGCCGTGGAGCGCCTGGATGGCGAGGTTCCGGTCGAAGACGTTGAAGACTTCGGTCCCGTCTTCGAGGAAGAACCCGTGGCCGACGCTGTTGTAGCCGACACAATCCCGGACGATCAGATAGTCGGTCCCGTGGACCGTGATCCAGCGGTTGTCGCTGTCGTGGATCGAGGCCCCGACGACGGAGCTCCCCCGCATCGTGTCGCGGCAGAGGTGGAAGTGAATGCTGTATTTGCCGAGTACGTTCTTCTTCCCGAGGTACCGGAACTCGGCATACGAGATCGAGCCGGAGGAGTTGGCGTGGTACATCGTGTGCCCCCGGACGCCGTCGGGGTTGGCCGACTCGACGATCACGTTCCGGCTCAGGTTCGCGACCTCGCTCCGGAATTCTTCCGGGGCCTGGTGGGCGTACCGGAGCGGTCGGTCGAGGACGATCTGGTCGCGGTAGATCGTGGCGATCGTGCGCTGTTCGGTCTGGGTCCTGGTCCGGACGGTCGGGATCAGTTTCCCTTCGGCGTCGAACAGGAAGATCCGCTCGGTCGAGGGGAACAGAAGGGTATCCCCCGCCTTCCAACCCTGGACCGGTTCGGAGAGGCGGAACTCGGTCGTTCCCAGGTCGAGGTTCGAGGCGAGCTTGAGCCAGGTCCGGCTCATCGGGGCCCCGTGAAAATCCATCCGCCCGCCGCAGCAGACGATGGCGGGGCAGAGCTCGGGGTCCATCCCGGCGACGTGATGCAGCCGGATCAGGGCCCGGTGTCCCGACGGGATCGGCGCCTCGGGGCTCCCGACGATCAGGGCGGCCGGCAGAGCATCGGCGCCGGGCGCCGCGCCGTGCATCTCGCAGTCGAACCCGTTCTCGTCGGTCTGGTCCCCCGGCTGGATCTTGATCAGTCCGCACTCGAGACGGGTCGAACGGTCCCGCGCGAACTCGAGCGTCCCCCCGACGTGGACCGCGCGGATCACCGCTTCGCTGTCGACGTCATAGAGGACGGTGTGCCCGGGGCGGATCTGTGCCGACTCTCCGGCCGCGGGGAGGCGTCCCCCGGCCCAGGTCGCCGGGTCGGACCAGAGGCCGGACTGCTGCGATGCGACGACGACCGGCGCGGCAGGGGCCGTCGCGGTCGGCTTGGCCCCCGCGGCCGCCCCCGCCGAGGCGGAGCGGCCGAGGAGCAGCGTCCCTCCGCAGAGGAACAGCAGGAGAGTCAGGCGAATCGAATAACGAACCATAGGAGATCCACGAGATCGGCGGCGGACGCGGAACGGTCGAGGGGGCTCAGACACTCACTCCCCCTGATCCGGCGCGAGTGGACGGCAGTCCCCTCACTGGAAACCGGTCTCCACCTCCCCGCCCCATTCCACGCGAGCCAGCCGCAGCGGCTTCTGGACTTTTGATCTGAGACGCAGTCTCATTCTCTACAGCGGCACCGCAATAGCGATTTACGGACCGGCGGATTCCGGAATTTGTAACCCATCGGCGCAAGCCATTATCGAATATTCGGTTGCGTCCGTTCTCCGGGAATGGTGTCTCGACAGAGGCCACAGGAGGTGGGAGGAAATCCCGCCACAACAGGAAGAAATCCCGTGCGTCCGCTCAACTGGTCGCTCCGTCAGCAGATCCTGACCCCCGTCATGCTGGCGGGGATCCTGGTTGTCTTCTGGCTGTTCGAGCGGGTGACCGCGCGGCGGATGGCGACGATGGACGTCATCGAGGACCAGACGATCCTCGCCCTGGCGCGGGATCTCAACGAGCCTCCGATCTCCCGCGACCAGCTCGCGGACCGGTTTACCCGGCTCAAGGCGGCCTATCCGGGGTGGGAGTTCGTCGCACTCGACGGCTCCAGGGTGGTCGCCGGCACGGTCGACCTGATGGAGCGGGACCTGATGGTCCTCGAGGCGCTCCCCGCCCGATCGCCCGACCGGCCAGGGCGGGACCACAAGATGGAGTTCGAAAGCATCTTCTACGGGCCGCGGGCCTGGTTCTGGGTGACGAAGCTCTGGGGAGACGGGAAGCTCTCGGGGGTCCAGATCGCCCTGCTCTACTCGACGTCTTACGCCGAGAGCCTGGATGCCACGATGGACTACCAGGACGAGCTGGCGGCCGCGCTGATCGCGGTGGCGCTGGTGCTGCTGGCGATCTGGTACGGCCGCCGGCTGAGTCGCCGGATCACCCGGATTCAGGAGCAGGTCCGGCAGATCGCCGACGGCCGGACCTCCGAGCCGGTCGACGAACGGGGTTCCGACGAGATCAGCGAGCTTGCCCGGTCGGTCAATCACATGGCGGCCGACCTCGGGGCGATGAAGACCCGGGTCGAGCAGGCGGAGCGGTCCAAGGTCCACGCGCAGATCAGCCGCGGAATCTCGCACGAGCTCCGGAACGGCATCCACGCCGCCCGCCTCGCCCTCGAGATGTTCCGCGAAGACGAAGACGAAGACGACCACGCCCCCTCGCCGCTGATCGCGACGAGCTACAACCAGCTCTGCGTGACGGAGTCGATGGTCCGGCGACTCCTGACCGTCGGCCAGCCGATCGACCGGCAAGTCACGGCCCGGCCGCTCCGGACAGCCCTCTCCGACGCGGCCGAACTCGTGACGCCGATCTTCCGGCATACCGAGATCGAATTCACCGTCGAGATCGCGGCGGAGCTCGAGACAGTCCGGTGCAACGACGCCGAGTCGATGCAGTCGGCGGTCGTGAACCTCTGCCTCAACGCCCTCGAGGCGGCGGGACGGCATGGACAGGTCCGGCTGAGTGCAGCCCCCCGCGGCGACGAGATCGTGATCGAGGTGAGCGACTCCGGTCCCGGTCCTGCCTCCCAGGTCGTCGACACCCTCTTTGAACCGTTCGTCACGACGAAGCCCGAAGGGGTCGGCCTGGGATTGGTCCTCGTCCGCAAGGCGGTCACCGACGCCGGGGGAACGGTCGGCTGGTCGCGTGAACAGGAACGCCGGACCGTCTTCCGGATCTGCCTGCCGGCGGGCGGGCCGGTGGAACGATCAGAACCGGCCCCTACGGAAGTGCCGCGCCCGGCGGCGGCGAAGGTTTGAGGAGCTGATGGCGTCGATCCTGATCATCGAAGACGAAGTCCACCACTGCGAGAGCCTGCGGCAGTACCTCTCCAAAGGGGGGCATCAGGTCTCCGTCGCCGGTTCGGCCGAGCAGGCGCTGGAACTCGCGACCGGCCGGACGGTCGATGCCGTCCTGCTCGATGTCCGGCTGCCGGGGCTCGATGGTCTCTCGGCGATCCCCCGGCTGCGGGAGCGGATCGGCAACGCCCCGATCATCGTGATGACCGCCTTCGGGACGCTCGACACCGCGGCGGCGGCGGTCGAGGCGGGAGTGTTCGAGTACCTCGTCAAACCGTTCTCGCTCAAAGACCTCAAACTGGTCCTGGGGCAGGCCCTCGCGCGGGAAAAATCGGCCGCGGCCCCGGACCTCGCCGCGGTCCCGGCCGGGAGCGACCAGAACGTCGTGATTGGCCGCTCGCCGATCATGCAGCGGATCTTCAATCAGGTGGCGCTGGCCGCCAAGACCGGCGTCCCGATCCTCCTCACCGGCGAGAGCGGGACCGGCAAGGAGGTTTTGGCGCGCGCCGTCCATCGCTACAGCGGCCGCCGCGAGCAGCCGTTCGTCCCGGTGTTCCTCGCCGCCCTCAGTCCGACGCTGATCGAGAGCGAGCTGTTCGGCCACACCCGCGGCGCCTACACCGGCGCGGACCTCACCCGTTCGGGACTGTTCGAGCAGGCGTCGGGCGGGACCGTGCTGCTGGACGAGCTCGGGGACATCCCGCTCCCGCTGCAGGTGAAGCTGCTCCGGGCGATCGAGCAAAAAGAAATCACCCGCGTCGGCGAAGATGTCGCCCGGCCGATCGATGTCCGGTTCATCGCCGCCACGAACCGCTCGCTCCCCGAGCTGATCCGCCGCGGCCTGTTCCGGGAGGACCTCTTCTACCGGCTCAGTGTCTACCACATCGAGCTGCCGCCGCTCCGCGAGCGGCGGGAAGACATCCCCGAGCTCGCGTGCTACTTCCTGCAGCGGGTCGCCGACGTCACCCGCTGCCCCGGGTTCACCGCGCAGGCGATGTCGGAACTGGAGTCCCGCCCCTGGGTCGGCAACATCCGCGAGCTCCGGAACGTCGTCGAGCACGCCGCGATCGCCTCCCGCGGGTCGCTCATCGCCGAGAGTCATCTGCCGCCGTCGAAGCATCCCGGTCCCCTGCCCGGGGCCTCGCTTGCCGACGCGGTCCGTCCGCTGCTCCGGGAGTGGCTCGGCGAACGGCTCCGGACGATGGACCCCCTCAAGGACTCCAGCGACCTCCACAGCGAGCTGCTGCGGGAGATGGAGCCCGCCTTCATCTCCCTCGTGCTGGATCGCTGCCGCGGCAACAATGCCGCCGCCTGCCGGGTTCTGGGGCTCGATCCCAAGACGCTCAAAGGGAAGCTCGGCGGATCCGGGGGACCGTCCCGATCCGACTCCGAAGAACCGCTCTAGGGGGCCTCGCCCGTCATGCGTTGCCGGGCGTGGCCCGCCGCGGTCGGTGAGGCCTCTACTCGCTGATAATCTCGCCGCCGGCCATGGTCAGCAGCTTGACGATCGCGTCGGTGTTGATGTTCTCGCTGACGCTGCGTGAAGAGCCGTCGGCCATCGCGACGTTCGCCATCCCGGCGTGAAAGCTGTAGATCGAGAGGTTGTTGCAGGCGTTGATGACGCCGCTGCCGGTCTGCGTCTTGCCGTCCGACTTGTATCCGCGAACCACGCCGACATTCGGATCGCCCCAGCCGGAAAGACTGACGAAGTCGGCTGTCGCGCTGGTCTCGAGCCCCGAGTTGGGAACCTTCACTCCATACCGCCAGACTGCCGGCCGGCCTGCGCACTCGTTGAGGATGATCGTGTTGGACGTCCCGTCCGTGATGTCGGCGGTCCGGACACCGCTCTCCTGGCCGCTCCGGTTCCCGGCGAACGGACCGTTCGTGTTCCCTGGCTCGGGATAGGTCACGATGCCCGAGGACCAGAAGTTCCCCGAGGGGCCACTGTTGCCGGAGTAATCCGAGATCGCGCTCGGCCACTTCGGTTCACCTGCCGGCGGAAGCGCGAGGAACTTGGTGTTGTAGCGCGGGGACTCCGGAGAGCTGGGGCAGACGTGAACCGGCAGCTGGGTCTGGATGGCTTCCCGGTTGTTCACGTGCCGGTAGCTCACCGCATAGTCGTACTTGTTGGCCAGCGGGTTCTGATCAAGGAACGGGAGGGTCTGGGCCCCCCAGTAGTGAATCGCACCGCCGCCGCTGTAGCTCGTCGGGAAGAATCCGTACGTGGAGTGGAAGTTGTGCAGGCCAAGCCCCAGCTGATGCAGGTTGTTGAGGCAGGCGGTTCGCCTCGCCGCTTCCCGGGCCTGCTGCACGGCGGGGAGCAGGATCGCCACCAGGACGGCGATGATCGCAATGACGACCAGCAGTTCGATGAGCGTGAACCCCTCGCGGCGGGACGGCTGGGGAATGGACCGGTGGTGACGCAGCATCGACCGAGCTCCAGAAACAGGGGCAGGGATTCGAAATCCGCCTGGCTGGGCCGATCGCACGGGGCGTCGACTGGCTGAGCGACAAGGGGGTCTCTCGCGCGGGAGAGGAGGGCGAGAGGACCGACGTTCGAAAGGCACGGCGACTAGGGCGCGGCCGCCGGCTCCGGTTCGTCGGGGCCGGCCGGTTCTTTGCCGCCGAGTCCCGGCAGCACCGGCACCACGACGCGCAGGCGGGGCTCTTCCAGAGCCTCCAGGAATGCCTCCAGGTCCGCGAGGTCCTGCCGGTTGAGGCCGAGCGGCTTCAGGAGCGGCGACTTCTTCGCGGGGAAGAGCGGGTCCTCCTTCTGGTCCGGCCTGGGGACGAGGTTCGGCATCCCGACGTTGTACATCGACAGGACATTCGTCAGCCGGAACAGGCCGTTGTGCATCACCGGCCCGGTCGAGGTCACGTTCCGGAGCGACGGAGTCCGGAACCGCCCGACATCTTCGGCCGCCTGGGTGATCTCGTATCGCCCCCGGTCCTGATACTTTCGTCCGTAGTAGCTGAGGCCGACGTCATGAAACTGGCCGTCGCTCAGCAGCGGCCCGTTGTGGCAGTTGAGGCAGCGGGCCTCCCGGCGGAACAGATCGAGCCCCAGCAGCGCCTCGTCCGAGAGAGCTTCCGACTTGCCGCGGAGGAACGAGTCGAACCGGCTCCGGCCGCCGACGAGCGTCCGTTCAAAGCTCGCGAGCGCCTGAGCGGTCCGCTCGAGCGTGACGCTTCCGTCGCCGAACGCCTTCTCGAAAGCGGCGCGGTACTCGGGAATCGCGCCGAGGCGCTCCTGGAGAACCGCTTCCGAGCCCCCCATCTCCTGTGGGTTCTGGAGGACCTGCTCCGCCTGGTCTTCGAGGGAGCCGGCCCGGCCGTCCCAGAACAGGGTGCTGGCGTAGGCGGCGTTCAGGATCGACGGGGAGTTCCGCTTGAGGGCGAGCCGATGCAGTCCGAACGAGACGGTCCGGCCATCCGCCCAGCCCAGGTCCGGATCGTGACACGAGGCACAGGCCATCTCGCCCGTTCCGGAGACGCGCGGGTCGAAGAACAGGATCCGTCCGAGAAGGACTTTCTCCTTCGTCAGCGGGTTCTCCGCCGGGGGGGCCAGCCGCGGCAGGAGTCCGAGTTCCTTCCACGGAGTTCCGTCGTCGACGGTCGGCGCGGGCCACTGTGAGGTCGGCCGCGCGTAGGCCTCGCGAAGTTCGGCGATCTTCCGGGCACGCTCTTCCGGCGTCCGTTCGGCCCGCAACGGGACCCGCTCGAAGAAGCCACTCCGCCCGACGACATTCCGCAGCGGCAGAGCGGGAGGGGGGGGAACTTCGGGGCCGAGTTCGGCCACGCTCTCCCCCCGGGCGGCGGGGGTCAGCAGAAGAAACGCCAGCAACACCACACGCATCAGACCGCCAACCTCAACAGACCACGGACCCCTTCCCTGCGGCGGGCCGTCCCGCCGCTGAGATCAGGTCTCAACATGGTCGACTACCTTAAGCCGGATTCTTCAGAAATCAATTTCCGATGAAGGGAAGAATCCCGGCCGGCCGTAACGCTCAGGAGGCCCCCCTGCTTTCAATCTCCCCGTCTGGAAAGACTTACGGCAACGATCCCGCGGTCAACGACCGCGGACAAACATCGACTCTCTCAGACAGGAATCGGCCGTCTGACGGGCGATGAGGTCGCCCCTCAAGTGTCGAGCTTGAGCCCGTAGTGGCGGATCGCGTTCTCCGACCAGAGCTTTCGCTGTTCGGCCGCGGGCCGCGCGGAAAGGATCTTCGTGAGGGCCGCGACCCATCCCTGCAGCGGGCTGCCGAGCAGGCAGACCGGCCAGTCGCTGCCGAAGACGACCCGGTCGGGACCGAACGCTCCGAGGCAGTGGTTGATGATCGGGGCGAGCGCCGTGACGGCATCCGCTCCCGCGGGGAGGAACGCGATCACCCCGGAAATCTTGCAGATGACGTTGGGCCGCTTCGCGAGCTGGTCGATGCCGGCCTTCCACTCGTTCGCCGTGTGTTTGGGAGTCGTCTGCGGGTCGAGCTTCGGATCGAACGCCCGCGGGTCGGCGTTGCCGCAGTGGTCGAGGATGAACCGCGTGTCGGGACACTCTTCGGTCAGCTTTGCGGCGTCGGCAAGTTCCGTCGGCCGCATGCAGAGGTCGAAGCTCAGGTCATGTTTCCCGAGCGTCTGGATGTTCTTGACGAAGGATTTCTCGAGGCAGGTTCCTTTGGGGGTGGCGTCGGAGTGCAGGACCCGCCGGATCCCTTTGACGTAGGGGGAATCGAGGAACGGTCCGATCAGTCCGGGGAACTTCTCCGAGGGGGCATCGGGACTGCCGCCGATGACTGCCGCCAGCATGTTCGAGTTCTTGTCCTGAGACAGGCCGATGACGTGTTGGGCCTCCTGGGCCAGTTCGTCGCGGGCGATGTCGATCTCCATGTAGAGGCTGCGGATGTTGAGTCCCGCTGTGGCCTCGGCGTACTCCTTGAGGTGGTAGGTCCGGTTCAGGATCTCGGGCGCCCCTTTGAGCCAGGGGAGTTTCTGCTTCGAGAGGTCCCACAGGTGCTGGTGACAGTCGACGATGAGGGACCGGGGATCTTCGGCCGCGAGGGTGGGCAGGGTGACTGCGGCGGCGGACGCGGCGAGGGAGGACTGCAGGAATTCCCGACGGGAGAGCATGGGGGGATCCTCAGAAGATGAAGCGGGGATAAGAACGGTTGGGATACCGCGCCCTGGACCAGCCGTCCAGCCAGCGTCCCGCTGGCTTCTTGACGGGGCGCCGCAACGAGCGCATGCTGTTCTCCGACGGTCTGCTTTCACCGTTCAGGATGCTGACACAAGGAGTTCGTGATGCGTCGTCCTCTGTCGTGGGGATTGGTCTGCGCCGTCGCTGCCGCCGTCTCCTGCGCTTCCGCCGCCGAGCCCGTCCGCCGCAAATCGCTGGAACGCCGCGCCGCCGTCGAACGCCTCCTCGACCAACCCCTCGACTGGGACCTCAAAGACCGCGACAGCATCACCCTCAAGGAATTCACCGAACACGTCCGCCAACACCACGGCCTGTCGATCCGCTGGGACGCCGCCACGTTCCTCATGCTCCAGGGGGGCGGCGAATCCCTGCTCGGCTTCGGAACCCGCCGGGCCAGCCCCTCCGCCACCGCCTACCTCCCCTCCGGCTACGCCCCCTCGGTCTGCCCTCCCGGCATGGAATGCCCCCCGCCCCTGCCGGCCGGTCCCCCGGCGACCTTCGCCGAGCCCTACACCAATCTAAGCTACGCCGGACCGCAGAACGTGAAGCCGGCCGCCGCCACGGTCGCCCTGCCCCCCGCCGTCAAACCGCAGCCCAGCCCGCTCGCTGAAGCCCCCGCAGCAGTTCCCGCTGCGCTCCCGGCCGACCCTCTCGTGGAAGCGGTACCGGCGGCATCTGCGGCCAAGCCCTCCGAAAAGTCCCCTGCTCCGAAGGCAGTCCCCGCCCCAGCACTCGTTCCGGTCTCCCCGGACGATCAGCCGCTCACGCCGCCGATCGCCGAAGACGCCAAGTCTCAACCGGCCGCGGACAAGGAGGGCGAATCGAGCCCCGACGAAGCTCCTCCTCACGAGCAGTTCGCGAAGATGCCGATCGCCCTCTCGGCCCTCTCGCTCGAGGACGCCACGATCGAGGAAGCCCTGCAGCAGATGCTCGACGCCGTGATGCCGCCGATGGGAGACCTCGCCGGCGAGACCCTCGGCGTCCCGATCGTTACCCGGGCAATGACCCTCGACTACCTCATCGAAGGGAACTCGGTCCTGATCACGACGCATCTCCGGGCCAACAGCCGGAAGGAGACGCGGGTCTACCGGATCGGGCATCTCAAGAACCTCCCGCCGGAAGCCCTCGCACGGGTCATCACACACTCGGTCCGCCCCTGGAGCTGGCGGACGCAGGCGACGGAGATCGCCGAGCGGCTCGCCAGCCGGTGGCCGAAGGGAGACTTCCTGTCGCTGCCGATCGGCGGCATCGACGGCGTGCCGTTGATGGACACCATCAAGCTGACAGTGGGTCAGGCAACCGGCGGCGTCCAGCCCGCCGGCGGCATTGCCCCGGTCGTACCGGCGCCAGCCGGCAAGGATGCGACCGACGAAGCGGTGGCGGCGACGGGTCAGCTGCTGGCCGGCGGCGCCGTCGCGACGGTCCAGTCGATCGTCGCGGCCCTCGAGATCGTGCATCACGGCGATCCCCCGACCGGCGTGATCGAGACCCTCCCCGGAATGCTGATCGTGACGCAGTCCCAGGGAGCCCACCGCGAAATCGCCGACCTCCTCGAAGAACTCTCCACCACCCCGCCGGACCAGGGCGGAGCCCTGGACCCGCGCGGCGAATAGCGGTGGGTTGCGCGAAGAGAGCTGCGACGCCCAGGCGCGGTGTTCGGGAGGATGAGGGCGACGCCGGCTGGCCTGTGTGACGCGCCTATTCGAACAGCACTCGCCGCTTGTGACTCAGGCGACTTGGCGGAGCTGGCCGGCGGCGATCATGTCGCCGCGTGCGCCGGTTCCGCGTCCTTGGCTTCAACCGCAACCGGGCTGTGCGGCGGCTCGTGGTCCGGCGGCGAATGGCCGTGACCATGGCCTCCTCCGCCGCCATGACCGAACTTCGTCCCCCAGAACCGGATCGAGACCCCTCGCAGCACCACGTAGAACGTCGGCGTCAGGAACAGCCCGAAGATCGTCACCCCGAGCATCCCCGCGAACACCGCCGTCCCCAGCACCTGCCGGAGCTCGAACCCCGGACCGGTCGCCCGGGCCAGCGGCAGCACCCCGAGGATGAACGCGAACGACGTCATGATGATCGGCCGCAGCCGGAGCCGGCAGGCCTCGATTGCCGCGTGGTACCGGTCGTGCCCCTCTTCCTCCAGCTGCTTCGCGAACTCCACGATCAGCACCGCGTTCTTGGCCGCCAGTCCGATCAGCACCACGAAGCCGATCTGCGTGATCAGGTTGTTGTCCATCCCGCGAAGCCACACGCCGCCGAGGGCGAACGGCAGACAGATCGGCGCGATCAGGATGATCGCCAGCGGCAGCATCCAGCTCTCGTACTCCGCCGAGTGGACGAGGAACACGAACAGGACGCACAGCGGGAAGATGTAGAGGGCCGTGTTCCCCGCCAGCTGCTGCTGGTACGCGAGGTCGGTCCAGGCGATCGTCATCCCGGGGGGAAGGTTTTCCTTTGCCAGCCGCTCGATGGCGGCCATCGACTGGCCGGAGCTGAAGCCGGGAGCGGTGTCTCCCATGACTTCGGCTGAGGGGAACATGTTGTACCGCACCACCCGGTCCGGAGCGCTCCGCCACTCGACGTTCACGACCGATCCGAGCGGCACCATCTTGCCGCTGGCATTGCGGGTCTTGAGCCGCTTGATGTCCTCCGCCTGGTCGCGGAAACCCGATTCCGACTGCGCCAGAACCTGGAACGTCCGTCCGTAGAGGTTGAAGTCGTTGATGTACGCGGAGCCGAGGTTCGTCTGGAGAGTGTCGAAGATGTCGGTCACCGACACGTTCAGCATGTTCGCCTTGACCCGGTCGACGTCGGCAAACAGCTGCGGCGTCGTCGCCCGGTAGGTCGAATAGAGCGCCGCCAGCGGCGACGGCGGCAACGGTTTCCCCTGGGTATCTTTGCCCCCCGCCATCTCGGCGTAGGCGGCCCCGAGCAGCTTGTCGGTCGCTTCCTGAAGGGCCTTGGGGCCGTAGCCGCCGCGGTCCTGCACCAGGAACTTGTATCCCCCGGTCGAACCCAGCCCCTGCACGGGCGGCGGACCGATCACCAGGATCATTGCGTCGGGAATCGCGGCGAGCTTCTGCTGCAGCGCCCCGATCTGCGATGTGATCGGCGGACCGTCCGCTTCGCCGTTCTTCCCTTCCGTCGGGAGGATGAAGATCGCCGCCAGGTTCGGGCTGTTCGAGCTGGTCGCCGCCGAGAAGCCGGTGAACGAGACGGTATGGCCGATCCCCGGGTGCCCCAGGATGAGCTTGTCCGCCTCTTTGACGACGGCGTCGGTCCGGGTGAGCGAGGCTCCGTCCGGCAGCTGGATGATGGTGATCAGGTACTGCTGGTCCTGAGCCGGAATGAATCCGGTCGGGACTTTTCCGAATCCCCAGCCGGTCAGCACGACGAGGCCCACATACAGGAACAGCGGAATCGCCGCCCAGCGGAGGTTCCAGCCGACGGTCCGGGCGTAGACACCGGTCATCCACTCGAACGTCCGGTTGAAGCCCCGGAAGAACCAGCCGAAGCAGAAGTCCCACAGGCGGGTGAACCAGTCCTTCTTGGCCCCGTGGGCCGGGAGCAGGATGGCGCACAGCGCGGGACTGAGCGTGAGCGAGTTGAAGGCGGAGAGGAGCGTCGAGACCGCGATCGTCAGGGCGAACTGACGGAAGAACTGGCCGGTGATCCCGCTGATGAACGCGGTCGGGACGAACACCGCCGAGAGACCGACCGCGATCGCGATGACCGCCGCCGTCACTTCGTCCATCGCTTTGTACGCCGCCTCGCGGGGGGAGAGCCCCGCCGCGATATGCCGCTCGACGTTCTCGACCACCACGATCGCGTCGTCGACCACGATCCCGATCGCCAGCACGAGTCCGAACAGCGACAGCATGTTCAGCGAGAACCCGAACGCCGCCATGACGATGAACGTCCCGATCAAGGAGACCGGGATCGCGATCAGCGGAATCAGGGTCGCCCGCCAGTTCTGGAGGAACACCAGCACCACGATGACCACGAGGACTGCCGCTTCGAACAGCGTGTGGATCACCGACTCGATCGACTTCCGGACGAAGACGGTCGGGTTGTAGATGATCCCGTAGTTGAGCCCCTTCGGAAAACTCTGAGACAGCTCCTTCATCCGGTTCTCGATCGCCTCGGCGGTTGCCAGCGAGTTCGAACCGGGACGCTGGGTCAGGCCGATCCCGATCGCTCCCATGCCGTCGAGGTAGCCGGTGAGCGAGAAATCGCGGCCGCCGAGTTCGACCCGGGCGACGTCCTTGACCCGCACGACCCGTCCATCCTGGCCGGTCCGGACCACCAGGTTCGCGAACTGATCGGGATCGAGCAGCCGCCCCAGGGTGCTGACCATCAGCTGGAAATCCCCCGACTTGTCGAGCGGAGGCTGGCCGATGATTCCCGAGGCGACCTGCACGTTCTGGCTGCGGAGCGCGGCCGAGACGTCGGCAGTCGTCAGCGACAGGTGGGCCATCCGGTCCGGATCTAGCCAGACCCGCATGCTGTACTCGCGGAGGCCGAAGAGCATCACGCTTCCGACCCCGTCGATACGGGCGAGCTCGTCCTTGATCTGGATCAGGCCGTAGTTGCTGACGTACAGCTCGTCGAACGTCTTGTCCGGGCTGTAGAGCTGGATGAACATCAGGAAGTTCGACGACTGCTTGACCGTCGTGACCCCCTGGCGGCGGACGTCTTCGGGAAGCCGCGGCAGCGCGGTCGACACCCGGTTCTGGACGAGAACCTGCGCCTTGTCGAGGTCGGTGCCAAGCTTGAACGTGACGGTCAGCTGCATCACGCCGTCGGTCGTCGACTGCGACGACATGTACAGCATGTCTTCGACGCCGTTGACTTCCTGCTCGATCGGCGTCGCCACCGTGTCGGCGATGACTTCCGGCGCCGCCCCGGGGTAGACCGCCCGGACGACGATCGTCGGGGGGACGACGTCGGGATACTGGGCGACCGGGAGGGAGTAGTACGCGATCCCCCCGAGGATCACCGTGACGATCGAGATCACCGTCGCGAAGATCGGTCGATCGATAAAGAAGTGGGCGAACTTCATCGGACGTCACATTCCAGGGGGAGGACCGGCGGAATCGCGGATCGCTCCGGAGAGCGGAGATCCCTCAGGTCCCCCGGTGGTTCGCTCCCGGGACAGCGGCGGAAGCAAACACAAGACGGGACGGGGACAGGGAACGGAAGGACTCAGTTCAGCTTGTCGGGAACGTTCGCGCCGGTCCCCTTCTCGGCCGTGACCGGCGACGAGCGGACGGGGACTTCGGGTCTGGAGAGCCACTGCTCCTTGGGCACCGGATCGCTGTTGGTCGGGAGACCGTCCGCCATCGGCTCGATCGCCTCCTCCTTGAAGGTCACCTCGGCCCCGGGCCGGACCCGCTGCTGGCCCCGCAGGACGATCTTCTCGGAGCCGTCGAGACCCTTGCGGATCACCCGCAGGCCCTGCACGATCGGCCCGAGCTCGATCACCTGCCGCTGCACCTTCTTCTCGCCGTCGATCACGAACACGAACTTGGCCGACTGGTCGGTGCTGATCGCGAAGTCGGGAATCAGGACCGCGTCGTACCGGCCACTGCCAGGGAGGCGGACGCGGGTGAACAGCCCCGGCGTCAGCGACAGGTCGGCGTTGGCGAGGATCGCCCGGCACCGCATCGTGCCGGTCTCCGGATCGAGGCGGTTGTCGACGAAGTCCATATGCCCCGGGTGCGGGAAGGCGTTCGGCTCGTCGCCGAGACCGACGTAGACCGGGTGCTTCACTTCGCGGGAACTGCCGAGCTTCCCTTCCTTGGCGAGCCGGACGTAGCGGAGGTACGAGTTTTCGTCGGCGTCGAAGTGGCAGTGGATCGGGTCGAGCGAGACGATCGTCGTGATCAGGGTCGACTGCGCCTGCCCCCCGCTGATCAGGTTCCCCTCCGTGACGTGCCGCGAGCTGACGCGGCCGGTGATGGGGGCCTTGACCTGGGTGTATTCGAGATTGAGATCCGCGACGACGAGCTGCGCCTTGGCGGTGGCGACGGCGGCTTCGGCGGAGAGGACGGAGGTCTTCGCGACTTCGAGGCGGGCCTGGGCGGCCCGGACGTTCGCCTGCGACTGGCTCAGCTCCGACTCCCGGACGTCGAATTCGTCCTGCGGGGCGGCGTTCTGCTGCACGAGTTTCCGGGACCGGGCCAGCTGCTTCTGGGCGAGCTCAAACCGGGCCTGGGCTGTCTGGACTTCCGCCTCGGCCTGCAGCACGCTGGCGCTGGCCTGCTTGACCTGCGATTCCGCACCACGGACATCGGAGGCCGCCCGGTGGACTTCCGCTTCGAACGGCCGGGGGTCGATCACGCACAGCAGGTCCCCCTGCCGGACGATCTGCCCTTCCGAGAAGTTCGTGGAGTCGAGATAGCCGCTGACGCGGGCCCGGACTTCGACGAAATCGATCGGATCGAGCCGGCCGACGTACTCGTCCCACTCGACGATTGGCATCTTCACCGGAGTGGCCGCGACGACTTCGATCGCCATCGGAGGGGGGGGAGCGGCGGGACCGGAACAGCCCGTCAGCAGCAGAATCGCGCCGGCGCAGCCGATCCAGACCGCCGGCGGGGCGACATGACGAAACGACAGCATCTGTGGGCGCTACCCTGGAGAGATGTAGAATGAGACCGCAGCCAGACCGGCCGGCGGCACCAGCGGACACGGATGGACTCCCCTCCGTTCCGTCTGTTTCACCCGATGTTCAGGCGAATTGGCCAATCGTTACGTCCGAGAGGGCTGTCGAGTCTTCCGAACTTGCCCATCCGGACCTTTTTGCCGAGAGTCGGGGAGACCTCTTCGATTGTCACTACCATGATGATAGTAACGCGCTAAGATTTGTCAATGCAGAGAAAACGGGTAGGCCATTACGAGTGTCCGATCGCCCGGTGCGTCGACCAGATCGGCGACTGGTGGAGCATCCTGATCCTGCGCGACGCCCTCGAGGGGGTCACCCGCTTCGACGCTTTCCAGAAGAGCCTCGGGATCGCCCCGACGATCCTGACCCGCCGTCTCAAGGGGCTGGTGGACGACGGCCTGCTCGAGAAGCACCGCTACAGCGAACACCCTCCCCGCGACGAGTACCGTCTCACCGAGAAGGGGCGCGACTTCCAGCCGGTCCTCTTTTCCCTCCTCGCCTGGGGGAACAAGCATTTCGCCCCCGAGGGGGCGAGCGTCCTCATCATGGACACGAAGACCGGGGCAATCGCGGATCCGCTCCTCGTTGACCGGATCACCGGCAAAGCGTTGACCGAGCCCCAGTTCCAGCTCGTCTGCGGCCCCGCTGCCAGCGCGACGCTGCAGCAGCGGCTCGCTCCTGTGACCAAATCGGCCTCCCCCAGGAAGAAGACGAAGGGAGAGTAGAGCCGGTTGGCCCGCCAGCGGGGCCGGTTCGCCCGCAGGCCCTTGATGGATGTGCGGTCAGATCCTTCGTCGGCCGAGCGGGGGCTCGGGCGTTCACGCACCCGGGCCGGGGCGAAATCCTGATCGGCGGGGCGGAGGCAGATCCCCTGTTCTGATCGCTTGTCCTTCACGCCCGGGACCGTGGCAGGGCCTCTTGCAGATCGCTTTCCGGTCAATGTCGGCCGTGCGCCGGGACGGGGGAGTCTCACCCAGGCCGACAAAGATGTTGCGTATTGCTGCAGCCCAGCTTCCTCGGCGCGGGTGAAGCCGATCCACTCGGCCCCCGGAATCCTGGCCGGGCACTGGAATTGCTTCGTTTTGCAGCTCACACCGGAGATTCGGAAGGAGACATCGCAACGACTGCGGGGATCCCGCCGAGCGACAGCACAGCAAACCCGAAAGAGGGAGGAATCCGCAAAACCAGTCAGCCGCTCGCTCTCCACATCGAGTGAACGGCGTTCCCCGGCCTCCTGAAACGATCGAAGCGCCTGGAGCGGATGAGGCGGAGTACGTGGAGTCTTCGAAACATTCCGAGGAGACCTTCCACAGGGGCTCCCACCCGCAAAAGATCCGGGATTGCCGCTGTTCGCGGTTGCAGAATGTCCCCGTCAATGGAACATTAGGAGGGGAAATTCGCGTGGAGGGACAGGGACGAACTGGTCGTTGCGGCGGAGCCTCCGGCAGAAACGCGGCCTTGTTCGGAGCCTCGCAAATTCAAGTCTGGTTGGATCTCTACCGCGCCATGTTGACGGCGCGCCTCATCGACCGCTTCGAAGCGGACCTGGTGCGGCGGGGCGAGGCGGCGTTCCATATCTCCGGAGCGGGTCACGAATCTTCGGCCGCGCTGGCCCCCCACCTGCAAGAGAACGACTGGCTCGCCTGCCACTATCGCGACAAGGCGTTGATGCTCGCCCGGGGTGTTCCGGCCGATCAGATCTTCAAGTCCCAGCTCTGCCGCGCCGGCAGCTTCTCCGCCGGACGCCAGCTCCCCGACATCCTCTGTGACGCCGAGCGGCGGATCCTCAGCGTTCCGGTCCCGGTCGGCAATCACGCCCTTCACGCCGTCGGGGTCGCGGCGACCCAGATGACCAGCGGGGACGGAACCGGTTTCACCGCCTGCCTCGTCGGGGACGGAACCAGCCAGCAGGGAGAGTTCCTCGAAGCGGTCGCCGAAGCGGTCCGCCGGACGCTGCCGGTCCTGTTCGTCGTCGAAGACAACCGCCTGGCGATCTCGACCTCGACCATCGGCAAGACGTTCCTCTCGCTCCCCGATCGCCCGGCCGCGGAACTGTTCGGTCTCCCGATTCAGACAATCGACGGCCGCGACGCCATCGCGGCGAGCGACCAGTTCGGCCAGATCGTCTCCCGGATCCGGACGACCCGCGGCCCGGCCCTCGTCCGTCTCCTGTGCGAGCGGCTGTCGGACCACTCCAACGCCGACCAGCAGACCCTCTATCTGACCGACGCCGCGCGCCGCGAAGCCTCGAGCTCCGACACCCTCACCTGGACCGAGCGTTCGCTCTTGGACCGGGGGGTCTCCAGGGAACAGCTCGACTCACTGTCCCAGGCGGTCGATGTCGAAGTAAATGCCGCCTGCGAGCGGGCCCTCGCCGACGAAGATCCGGTCCCCGAGTTCTCGACCCGCTCGAGCGTCGACGCCGCCCGGGAACCGCGCGACGAGTACCGCGGCGGAGCGACCGACCGCGACGTGCTGATGCGCGACGCGCTCCACGACGTCCTCCAGTCCCATCTCCAGAACAACCCGCAGGTGTTCCTGACCGGCCAGGACATCGAAGACCCCAAGGGGGACGTCTTCGGCGTCACCCGGGGACTCAGCACGCAGTTCCCCGGCCGGGTCGTCAACGCGGCCCTGTCGGAATCGACGATCCTCGGGACCTGCATCGGCCGGGCTCTCGCCGGGCAGCGGCCCGTCGCCTTCATCCAGTTCGCCGACTTCCTGCCGCTCGCCCTCAACCAGATCATGAGCGAGCTGGGGACGATGGCGTGGCGGACGAACGACACGTTCCGCACTCCGGTCATCGTGCTGGCGGCCTGCGGCGGCTACAAGCCGGGGATGGGCCCGTTCCACTCGCAGACCATGGAAGCGATCCTGGCCCACACGCCGGGGATCGACGTCTGCATGCCCGCCACCGCCGCCGATGCGGCAGGGCTGCTCAACGCCGCCTTCGAGTCGACCCGTCCGACGGTCATCCTGTATCCCAAGGCCCTCCTGAACCTGGCCCGGGAAGCGACCTCGCGGGATGCCTCCCGGCAGTTCGTCCAGGCGGGGAAGGCCCGCCGCGTCCGGGCGGGGCGCGACCTGACCCTCGTCGCCTGGGGAAACACCGTCTCGCTCGGGATGGAAGCGGCCGAGACGCTGGCGAGCGTCGGGATCGAGACCGACCTGTTCGACCTCCGCTCCCTCGTCCCGTGGGACGAAGCGGCGATCCTCGCCTCCGTCGAGCGGACCGGGAAGCTCCTGGTCGTTCACGAAGACAACCTCACCTGCGGGTTCGGCGCGGAGATCCTGGCCCGCGTCGCCGAGCGGGCCCGCACGGCGGTCAAGTGCCGCCGCGTCACCCGGCCCGACACCTACACCCCCTGCCACTACGAAAACCAGCTCGCCGTCCTTCCTTCCTACCGCTCGACCCTCGAGGCGGCCGCTGAGCTCCTGGACCTCTCTGTCTCCTGGACCGAAGCCCCGCAGGGGGACCCGAGCCGGACTGTCATTCCGGCGATCGGATCCGGTCCGTCGGATGAACGGGTGATCGTCGCCGAGCTGCATGTCCGGGTCGGGGACATCCTCAAGACCGGCGACCTCGTGGCGACGGTCGAAACCGCGAAGTCGGTCGTCGAGATCATCGCCCCCGCCGCGGGCGAAGTGGAAACGATTCACGTCAAGGTAGATGACGAGGTGCCGCTCGGCGACGCGCTCGTCACTCTGAAGTCGGCCCAGCCGAACCGCCGCCGCGCCGCCGCCCCCGCGACGGCCAAGGTGACCCGGTCGCCTCGTCCGGTGGCCGTGCGAGCCGCCACGGCTCCGCGCCGGGCCGCGAACCGCTTCGTCGGCCTGGGGCCGATCGTCGGCGTCACCGGCAACCGGGTCATCGGCAACGACGACCTGCTGCGGAACTTCCCCTCCCGGACCAACGACGACATCCTCCGCAAGACGGGGATCGAATCGCGGCGGTGGGTTGGCGCGGGTGAGAACGCTCTCTCGCTGGCGACCGAAGCCTGCCGCCGCCTGCTGCGGGAGACCGGCCTCGACCTCGGCGACGTCAGCCTGATCGTCTGCAGCACCGGCAGCGCGCTGACGACGACCCCGTCGCTCGCCTGTCAGGTCCTCGCAGAACTGGCGGAAGCGTCCCACGCCCGTCCTCCCGCGTACGACATCAACGCCGCCTGCTCCGGCTACCTGTACGCGCTCGACGCGGTCTACAACCACCTTCAGGCGGATCCGGACGGCCGGGCGATCGTGATCACGGCAGAGACCCCCTCGACCAAGACGAACCTCCGCGACTTCGACACGGCGTTCCTGTTCGGCGACGCGGCGACCGCCACGCTCGTCTGCGGCGAGTCGCACCGGCGGCACGCGCAGGTCCAGGTCCGGGGCCCGATCCTCTCCGCCAAGGGAGAAGACGGCAGCATGCTCTCGGTCCCCCTGACGAACGGCGACCGCTACATCGCCATGAAGGGGATGGACGTCTACGCCGAAGCGGTCCCCGGGATGGTGTCGATCCTCGAGAAGGCATGCCATCGGGAGGGGCTGCGGGTCTCCGACCTCGACCTGATCGTGCCGCACCAGGCGAACCAGCGGATCCTCGAGGCGATCGAGCACAAGCTCGACTGCCCGGTCTTCAGCAACATCCGCCGGGTCGGCAACACCTCGTCGTCGAGCATCCCGCTCGCCCTGCGGGAGGTGATGGGGAAGGGCGAAGTCCGGCGGATCGGGCTGTGCGCCTTCGGCGGCGGCTTCACCTTCGGTGCCGCGATCCTCGACGCCCTGGGCCATCCGGTGGCCGGTGAGTCGTCCGGTTCGGCTGGCGACGGTGCGGCGGCTCAGTAGACGGGACCGCTGCGAGTCAGGGTTTCGGGTGTGGCGACGATGAATCGCCCTGGGGATCGTCCACGACCTCTTCGAGCACGATCCAGCCGAATCGCCGCAGTTCCGGATTCGGGCGGACCACCTCTGTGATCCGCATCGCGCGGTTCATGGACGCGAGGTGGACGGCAACCCCGGCGGCCACCTTGTCGATCTTCGAGACGACGGTTCTGTCCTGCTCGCGCACGCCGCTGCGGTAGCGAACCCGAGAGCTGTGGAGCGTCCCCGCGAGCTCCCCGTCCTGAAGCGTGAAGCGCAATACCTCCGTTGTCGCGACGGCCCCGTCGGCCTCGCTGGAAGTCAGTTCGATGCTGGCATCGCTCTTGATCGGACAAAGAATCGCCGCGCTCGAGGGGAGTTGCACCGGCCCGGTCTCGGATGGGATGGCCTCGAACACCTTCACGTGCGGCTTGAAATTCGTTGCCGAGCGGTTGCCGGACCGGGAATCCACCAGCTTCCAGATCCGTCCATCCAATGGGATCTCGTCCTGAAGGTCGAGATCCGACAGGCTCACAGCGTAGCTCTGGATCGTCCCCCCCTTGGGGAGACCGGCGAGTTTGACATCGATCGACAAGGACCTGTTCGACCAGGTATCGAACCAATAGGTGTTCTGACTCGTCAGGCGAGTCGCAGTACGCGAGTCATCCGGCGGAGTGCTCTTCACTCGAAGGCGATCCCCCGCCAGAGCCGGACTGCCCCAGATCGATACCAGGGCCCAGACGACAAGACCGCACAACAGGCTGTCCGTGGAACTGGTCATTTCGCCGTGTGATCCTCTCCTGCCTCGTCAAAGACAGTCCAGTCCGGACGATTCCCCGATACGAGCCTGCCCGCAGCGCAGCCCTTCGTTCCGGCTCCCGCACCGAGATCTGTTTATGGCGTCTGGGACAGAGCCGTGCGAGTCTCCTCCGGCTCCGGGACGCCGACGCCGGCCAGGCGGGACTGGATCGCCCGGTCGAACGCATTCGGGACGAACGCTGCGCTCCCGTCGACATACAGCACCGCCGTGACGTCCGGTCGGGCGACATGACCGAACCCGCGGATCGATTCCCGCAGCGGGAGCGTGGCGTCGCGCCACTGCACCGGATCGCCGAACGCCGCGAAGCCGCCACAGGCATCGGCCAGCAGGAGGGTCTGCGCCCGGTCCGGAATGTCGCGAAGCCGAACTGAACTGTTCCGATGGAGCAGCCGCTGATTCGGTGCATAGTGGACGGCGTACCCGCCCGACGCGGTCCGTTCCTCCGTGACACTCGGGTCCCGCAAGTTGACGGCGACGTAGCGCTGCGCCCCCAGAAACAGTCGGTGGTTCATGGGATCATTCCACGGACGGTTCGTATCGATCTGGTTGTAGAACGGTGAGGCGACCATGTACGGAAGGATCGCCAGCGTCCAGCTGTGATGCGGCGTGCCGTCTGCCGCGAAGGTTCCGCCGGGCGGAAGCAGGTCGAACGACTCGTGGTAGTTGTGGAAGGCGATGCCGAGCTGCTTCAGGTTATTCGCCGACTGGCTCCGCCGGGCCGCCTCCCGCGCCTGCTGAACGGCCGGGAAAATCACGGCCGCCAGGAGGAGCAGCGTGAGGCCGGCCATGATGAGGTCGATCCGGACAAAACCTCGGGAGAGCATGGCCAGTTCCGCTGGACGAAGGAGCGTCGGACGCCTCCTCTACGTCCTCGCCGGGCCGATTCGCGGGGAAAAGCGGCGAGAGAGTCCGAGTCGTGCGGGGACGCGATTCCGGAGCTCTTCAGCGGGGTCTCGGCTCCCGTCGAACTCGGGAAACCCCCGGTCCGGCCTCGGTAGGGACCAAAACGACGGGCCCGAATGGCTCACCGCTCCGGCCAGCACGGGGGATCCCCGGATCGCTGCGAAATCGAGCAAATCCCGCAGAGCCGTGGCTGGCGAAGCGACTTCCTTCGCTTCTAGGATGGCTGGTTGCCCTCCTGACCTCGAAAACCGGATCGAATCCATGGCCAAGGCGTCCACCCGCATTGCCGACGTTCTCAAGAAGCACGAAGCGGATCTTGTCGCCGAATGGATGAAGGCCCTCCGGGAAGGGGGCTCCGGCAAGGACCTCCGGATCAGCGACCTCGAGCTCGGCAAGCAGACGACCGAGTTCGTCTCCCTGCTCCAGCAGGCGGTCCAGACCGGCAACGTCGCCGACACCTCGACCCCGGCCTGGAAGGCGATCGCCGCGTTCCTCGACGAAGTCTCCCGCTCCCGGGTGCTGCAGGGGTTCACGTCCGACGAGACCGCCCGGTTCGTGTTCTCGTTCAAGCAGCCTCTCTTCGCCCGGATCCGGGCGGAGTTCGGGAAGGACGCCGACTCCCTCGCCGAAGAGACGTGGCGGGCGACCGAGCTCCTCGACAAGATGGGGATGCTGACCGTCAAGGCTTTCCAGAAGACCCGCGAAGACGTCATCAACCGCCAGCAGGCGGAGATGCTGGAGCTCTCGACGCCGGTCGTGAAGCTGTGGGACGGGGTCCTCGCCCTCCCGATGATCGGGACGCTCGACAGCGAGCGGACGCAGATCGTCATGGAGTCGCTGCTGCAGCGGATCGTCGACACCGGCTCCGAGATCGCGATCATCGACATCACCGGGGTTCCGACGGTCGACACGCTGGTCGCCCAGCACCTGCTCAAGACCGTCACGGCGATCCGGCTGATGGGGGCCGACTGCATCATCTCCGGCATCCGGCCGCAGATCGCACAGACGATCGTCCACCTCGGCGTGGATCTCCAGGGGGTGACGACCAAGGCGACCCTCGCCGACGCGCTGAGCCTCGCGCTCAAGCGGCTCAATTTCACGGTGACGCGCAAGGCCTGAGCGGGCTTCCTCTGCCGGAACGTCGCCACCTTACTCCGCCTTCACTCGTCTAGCTCTCATGGACCGTATTCCGATTCTCCGAATGGGCGAGTTCCTGCTCGTCACCATTCAGGTCGACATGCACGACCAGCTGGCGATGACCCTCCAGGACGACCTGACCACCCGCATCGAGAAGACGGGGGCCCGGGGGGTCCTGATCGACATCTCGGCCCTGGAGATGGTCGATTCGTTCATCGGCCGGATGATCGCCAACATCTCGGGGATGGCCCGCATCCTCGACGCCGAAACGGTCGTCGTCGGCATGCAGCCTGCAGTCGCTATCACCCTCGTCGAACTGGGTCTGTCGCTCCCCGGCGTCAAGATGGCCCTGAACGTGGAGCGAGGGATGAACTACCTGAGATCGACCCGGCTCGAACAGGGGCCGGGGGAGAGGGCCGCGGACTCCTCGGCAGAAGAGGGGGCCGGCGATGACCGTTCTCAAGACGGGTGAGCAGCCCGTCGTCTCGGAGCAGGACGTGGTCCTCGCCCGCCAGGCGGTCCGGAAGCTCGCTCAGGAAGTCACCTTCAGCCTCGTCGACCAGACCAAGATGGTGACCGCGGCGAGCGAGCTCGCCCGGAACACGTTGATTTACGGCGGCGGCGGCCAGATGCGGTGGGAAATCCTCCAGGACGGCGGAAAAACCGGCCTGCGGCTCACCTTCCGGGATGAAGGGCCCGGGATCCCGGACCTGAAGCTCGCGCTGACCGATGGCTGGACCAGCGGCAGCGGGATGGGGATGGGGCTCAGCGGCACGAAGCGGCTGGTCAACGAGTTCGAGATCGACAGTGCCCCCGGCAAGGGGACGCGGGTGACGATCGCCCGATGGAAATGAGTTCGGCCCCGAGGACGTTTCGCACGAGCGCGGTCTCCGGCGGTTCAGCCGCCGCCGCGCCTGATTCCAGAAATGGCAGAATGTTCGGCCACCAGTCATCGATCGACGTCTCCGAGCGAAGCCAGGTGGGCGAAGCCCGGCGCGAGGGACAGCGTCTGGCCGAGCTCGCCGGGTTCTCCGAGACCGATGCCGGCCGGGCCGCGATCGTCATCGCCGAACTGGCGACGAACCTCGCCCGCCACGCCACCGGCGGCCGCATTCTCCTCAGTACCGAACGAACCGCCGGCCGGACATCGATCGTGATCCTCTCGATCGACACGGGGCCCGGAATGGCGGACGTCGGGGCCTGCCTGACCGACGGCTACTCGACCGGCGGCACACCCGGGAACGGCCTCGGAGCGATCCGGCGGATGTCGTCGGAGTTCGACCTCTATTCCGCTCCGCCGGGGGGGACCGTCCTCTACAGCCGGATCGACGGGGCACCGGCCGAACTCTCTCCCGCTTCCGAGCCCCCCGCGTTCGTGTGGGGCGCCGTCTGTCAGCCCATCGCGCACGAGACCGCCTGCGGCGACACGTGGCGGGTCGGCTGCGAGGGACGGAGGCTGTCGCTCCTCATGGTGGACGGCCTCGGCCACGGTCCGGAGGCCGCGGCTGCGGCCGCGCTCGCGGCGGAGGTCTTCGAAGCCGATCCCTTCGCTCCCGCCACGACCCTGGTGAACGACTCGCATGGACGGATGCGCGGCAGCCGGGGGGGGGCGGTCTCAGTCGCCCAGCTCGACGCCGACGCGGGCAGCCTCAAGTACGTCGGCGTCGGAAACATCAGCGGCTCGATTACTCCGGCAACGGAAACGTCCGGCCGGGGACTCTTCTCGCACAACGGCACCGTCGGGGTGCAGGTCCGGAAGGTCCAGGAGTTCGCCTACGACGCGCCCCCCGGGGCGCTCCTGATTCTTTACTCCGACGGCCTTCAGAGCCGCTGGTCCCTCTCCACGTACCCCGGTCTCGCGCAGCGGCACCCCGCGGTCATCGCCGGAGTCCTCTATCGCGACTTCCAGCGGGGCCGGGATGACGTGACCGTGGCGGTCGTCCGCCGAACACTCTCCGGGAGGGACGGATGACGATCCCTCAGGCGGGTGACGGCGCCCCGTTCGAAGGGCGGGTCCGGGAGCTCGAGCAGCAGGTCGAGCAGCTGACCGCGGAGCTCGCCGAGACGAACCAGGGGGTGGTCGCCCTCTATGCCGAGCTCGACGACAAGGCGGCCGCGCTCAAGGAGGCCTCCGAGCTCAAGAGCCGGTTCCTCTCCTACATGAGCCACGAGTTCCGGACGCCGCTCGGCTCGATCCGCAGCATCGTTCGCATTCTCCTTGACGAACTCGATGGTCCGCTGACCGCCGAGCAGCGGAAGCAGGTCACGTTCGTCCAGACCTCGGCGGTCGAGCTGAACGAGATGGTCAACGATCTCCTCGACCTCGCCAAGATCGAAGCGGGGCGGCTCAGTATCTCGCCCGCGTGGTTCGAGATGGTCGACCTGTTCCACGCCATCCGCGGGATGTTCCGGCCCCTCCTCAGCAGCGACGCGGTCTCGCTGATTCTCGAAGAACCGACCGACATCCCCCCGATCTACACCGACGACCAGAAGCTCTCGCAGATCCTGCGGAACTTCATCTCGAACGCCCTCAAGTTCACCCTCCGGGGAGAAGTCCGGGTCCGGGCGGCCCGCTCGGGGGACGACTCGGTGACGTTCTCCGTCGCCGACACCGGGATCGGGATCGCCCAGGAGTACCATGCGGCGATCTTCGACGACTTCGTGCAGGTCGATTCACCGCTCCAGCGGAAATGGCGAGGGACGGGCCTGGGGCTGTCGCTCAGCCGGAAGATTGCCCGGATGCTCGGAGGCGACGTTACCATGACCAGCGAGCCGGGCGTCGGCTCGACGTTTTCCCTGACGATCCCGATCCGGCTGGCCGATCCGGCTTCGCCCGTTCCATCCGGATTCCCTGCGGCCGAGGGTCGCTGACACTGCCTCATGTCCCATATCCCTGCCCAGATCCTGGTCGTCGACGACAATCCCGCCACGCGGTATTCGACCTCGCGCGTCCTGCAGAACGCCGGGTGGGCCGTCGTGGAGGCGGAGACCGGGACTGAGGCGATCGAGAAGGCGCAGAGAGACGTCGATCTGGTCGTGCTCGATGTCAACCTGCCCGACATGGACGGGTTCGCCGTCTGCCGCAAGCTGCGCGAGATCGAGCAGACGGCGCGGGTTCCGATCCTGCACCTCTCGGCGACGTTCACCTCGACCGACATGAAGGTAACGGGACTCGAGTCCGGTGCCGACGGCTATCTGACGCACCCGATCGAACCCCCGGTCCTGATCGCCACGGTCAACGCGTTCCTGCGGGCGCGGAGCGCAGAAGTCGAGCTCCGGCGAAGCGAAGCGCGGTTCCGGGCGATTTTCGAGAACGCCCTCAACGGAGTGGCGATCCTCGACGAGAACCTGATCTACGTCGACGCCAACCCGGCCCAGTGCGGCCTGCTGGGGACCGACCGGAGCCAGATCATCGGCCGGCGCCTGGCGGATTTCGTTCCTCCGGCCTACTACTCCCAGATCGGTGCCATCGAGACGGACCTCGCCGCGCTGCAGGCCTGGCGCGGCCGGCTCCCCCTCAAGCGGCTGGATGGATCGCTGGTCCACCTCGAATGGAACGTTTCGGCCCATCGGGAACCGGGGCTGCGGCTGGCGATCGTCAGCGACATCACGGAGCGGATGCGGTACGAGCAGGAGCGCGAGCAGCTGCTGCAGAGCGAGCGGACCGCCCGGACCGACGCCGAGCGGGCCAACAGCCTCAAGGACGATTTCCTGGCGACCCTCTCGCACGAGCTCCGGACCCCGCTCAATTCGATCGTCGGCTGGTCACAGATCCTGAGGATCGGGTCGCTCGAAGGGGACGAGGTCTCCGAAGGGCTGGCGGCGATCGAACGGAACGCGCTCGCCCAGTCGCAGATGATCGCCGACCTGCTCGACGTCTCGCGGATTACGGCCGGCAAGATCCTGCTCGATCTGCAGCCGCTCGACCTGGCGAAGCAGGTCGACGCGATCCTGACCGGGCTCCTGCCGGTCGCGGCGGCGAAGTCGATCCAGATCACGAAGCAGTTCGATCCGGCGGCGGGGCTGATCCGCGGAGACGCCGCCCGGTTCCAGCAGATCCTCGGGAACCTCGTCAACAACGCCATCAAGTTCACTCCGGCGGGGGGGCGGGTCGATGTGGCGATCGAGCCTCACGGCGAAGAGGTCGAGATCCGGGTGACCGACACCGGCCGCGGGATCTCGGCCGAGCTGCTCCCCGACATCTTCGAGCGGTTCCGCCAGGCGGACAGCAGCAGCACCCGCGAGCATGGGGGGCTCGGCCTCGGCCTCGGCATCGCCAAGCAGCTCGCCGAGATGCACGGCGGCACGATCGTGGCAGAGAGCGCCGGCGAAGGGGCGGGGGCGACGTTCCGGATCCGACTTCCGCGTCTGCAGGGAGAAGCGGAGCGTCAGGCGGCCCGCGAAGCGGCCGAGGCCCAGGCGGACGCCGAAGGGAGCGAACTGGCGGATCTTTCCGGGACGCGGATTCTGATCGTGGAAGACGACGCCGATTCGCGGGCGCTGCTTCGGCGGTTGATCCTGGGGGTCGGCGCCCAGGTGATCGAAGCGTCGAACGCGGCCGAGGCGGTGGGGGCGCTGGCGGAGTCGCGGCCGCACCTCCTCATCAGCGACGTCGGGATGCCAGGGCGGGATGGTCTCGAACTGATGCGGGACCTCCGCTCGCAGGGGTACTCCGAGGAGATCCTGCCGGCGATCGCCCTGACCGCATTCGCCCGCGAAGAGGACCGGGGCCGGGCCCTCTCGGCCGGGTTCCAGATCCACCTTACGAAGCCGATCGATGCCGCCAAGCTCCGCCAGGCCATCGCTCACCTGACGGTCCCGGGCCCCGGGATCTAGTGCCTCCGCTTGGCTCCGGGAGCCCTCCCGAGCGCTCCGAGCGCAATCGCGACCTTCTTCAGGAATCGGAGTTCCCGTCGCCGCTGGCGACAGTCGGGACATTCCAACGCCGCTCCCAATGAAGACCGGGGATCCGGCGGAGCGGATTCCAGCCATCCACCTGTCGCCCAGGTCCGGTGCGGATCGCGCGCGGACTGGGAGTCGCTTGGGGGCAACAGGTTGCGTCCCTTCGCCGGCCCGGCAACGACCGCGGCCCCTCGCCGGGCATGCGACTTGCGGCTGTTCGAGGGAAGGCCTCCTTTCGAAGTCCCCCCTCCTGCGGACGGATGGTCATCGACTTTCCATACCCGGGAGACTGTCATGAGATTTCGAAAGACGGCTGCTGCGCTGATGTTGATGGCTTGTGGTGGGGGAGAATTCGCCTTGGCCCAGTCGACCCCCGGAACGCCGGGGTCGACCGGGGCGGTGCGGGATTCCCGGTCGGTCGGGGGAGCTGCGAAGGCCGACGCGTCGCAGTACTGGTTCAGTGACGAGCGGATCCGCCGCGACCTGGGGCTGACTCCCCAGCAGTATGAACGGCTCGTCTCCGCCTACGGGCAGACGCAGACCCGCTACAACGATTCGCTGGCGGCGCTCGAGCGGAACCGCAGCCTGACGAGCGCCGAACGGGCCGCCCAGATCGAGCGGCTCCGGGGGACCTTCAACACCAGTCTCCGGACGGGGCTGCAGTCGACCCTCACCAATCAGGACCAGCTGAACCGGTTCAATCAGCTCGACCTCCAGTACCAGGGATACGGCGCGTTCAATGAGCCTTCCGTCCGCGAGCAGCTGCTGCTTTCGGACGAACAGCTGCTGCGGATGAACCAGTACGCCCGCGGCTGGAACTCCGATATGCAGCGGCTCCGGGCCCAGTATCGGGACAACCCGACACTCGCGGCGGAACGGCTCGAGCAGGCCCGGCAGCAGACGCTCCAGAACATCAATGGCGTGCTGACTCCGCAGCAGCAGACCCAGTGGGGGACGCTGACGGGGAATGCCTATGACTTCGGGGCCCCGTCGTACTTCGGCTCCGACGGGACCGTGGTCGAGACCGGCTTCCGCGGCGCGCTCGATTCGGACCTGACCGACCAGCCGGGGGCCAACCCCGCCGCGCCGATTCAGCCGGGGCGTGACGTGGCCCAGCCCGTTCAGCCGGGACGCAATCCCGCCGGTCCTGTTCAGCCGGGCCGCAACCCGGCGGGACCGGTTCAGCCCGGCCGGGATCCTGCCGGCGACGTCCAACCCGGGAAGAACCCCGCCGGCCCGGTCCAGCCGGGACGGAATCCCGCGGGGCCTGTGCAGCCGGGGCGAAATCCGGGGGGCCCCGTCCAGCCGGGAGCTAACCCGACGGGACCGGTGCAGCCGGGGGCCAATCCGACCGGAGGAGTCCAGCCGGGCGCGAATCCCGCCGGTCCGGTTCAGCCCGGAGCCAACCCCGGTGGAGGTGTTCAGCCTGGTGCCAATCCGGCCGGTCCGGTCCAACCGGGAGCGAATCCCTCCAACCGGTAGCGGGGACGGGACTTCGACGATCGGAACCCTGTTCAGAAGCGCGCGACTGAATCCGAGTGACCGCGGGCGTTTCCCGATCTTTCCGGGGAACGCCCGCGGATCTTTCGTGAATGGCGGTCCGCCAGAGGTCAGACTGTCGGTCGAGAGTCCAGACAGCGATCGTTGAAGCGTCACGTGACATCGAGCTGGCATCCCGATTCCGACGGCTTCTTCAGGAACTCGCAAAGCAGGAACGTCTCGAGGCGAGCCGAGGGGCGTTCCTTCCGGCAGAACTTGAATAACCGTCGCGGCCGGGCACATGACCTGCTTACGACCCGACAGTCGGCTCGGGCGGTTGTCCCGATCCAGACGGACCTGTTCCATCACCTTGAGGCCGGAGAACTGCACATGCTCCAACGACTGATTCCGATTGCACTGGTTGCCGTAGCGAGTTTCGTGTTCACGGACGATGCGTCAGCCCGCCACCGCCGGCGGTGTTGCTGCCGTGTCCAGCACCACCATTGCTGCGCAGCCCCGGCGTGCGGCTGCCAGACCGCGGCGCCCGCCTGCGGTGCGTGCGGCGGCGGCGGTTGTGCCAACGGCGCCTGCGGCTTCACGAGCGCTGCCGCTCCCCAGGCCTGCTGTGGCACGCAGGTCGTCGGTCACGACGCGGCCTACGCTCCGGGTCCGATGCAGCCGGAAAACGCTCCGGCTCCGCCGCAGGAAGCTTCGCCTCCGCCGGCTCCGGTTCCGCCGAACGGCCGCTAGGCCGATCACCCGTGGCGGTGCGAACAGTCGAGCTTGGCTCGATCGATCGCCCGCTCCACGGTGCACTCTCGAGGCTCCGATGGGGCTTCGAGACGTTCCACCGAGAAAGCCTCTGTCCTGTTCAGGATAGGGGCTTTCTGGTTTTCCGGGCCGCTGTTTTTTGAGGTTGCCCGGGCGCGCCGCGATCGGGCACCCGGGCTACGAAGCTGTTTCAAAATCATGCTCGGCACCCAGCCCCAGCCCCCGGAGGGGTGCCGGGCGGAAAGGCGGTCTTTGCGCAACCCGACATGCCTGCCGATCCCGGTCCAGCGGGGTCGCTGGCCCCGCCGGAGGCGCTTCCGTTCAGGTCACCGTGGCCAACGGC
>VFQQ010000615.1_pt1 | contig 66272 bp, 51 predicted proteins | sample 3512341 | NCBI WGS metagenome assembly VFQQ01 (sample SAMN10412373, study PRJNA504923) | tailings metagenome | isolation source: Relicate 2 Philex TSF1 revegetated site | place: Philippines: Tuba, Benguet | collected 2017-08-29 | reverse complement strand
CCGGTCCGTCGAGGTCGTGTAGGTGGCGTAGACGGTGTGGTCGGGGTTCAGCCGGTGCTCGGCCGTGACCCGCGCGGCGTTGCCGCGGTCGCCGGCGGTCAGCTCGGCGCCGACGCTGGACTGGTCGCCGTAGAGATAGGTCCCGCCGACCGTGACGGCGTCGTTGCGGGCATAGGCGCCGCCGTCGTCGGCCAGCGTAACCTGCCCCTGCCCGTACAGTTCGAGCGAGGGCGTCACCTGCTGGGTGTAGCGCAGCGCCGCCAGGGTCCCCCGCCCACGGCCCAGACTGCGCTGCTCGTCGACATGGCGGATCTCGGCCCCGATCGAGGCGGTCTCGCGGAAGCGCCATTCGCCGGTGACCTGGGCCTGGGTCAAGGCCTCGTCGCCGCGCTCGGCGTGGCTGTAGCGGGCATAGAGGTTGATGGCCGGGCCGAACTCGCCCACGACCTCCACGCCGTACTCCTCGACCGGCTCTCCCGTATCGGACCGGGCGACCGAGAAGCCCCCGTCGACGTTCCGCCACCAAGCCCCCGCAGCCCAGTTGTCCTGAGTGACGCCCAGATCCTTGAGGTTCACCCGCGCCTCGACGGCGGTCGCCGTCCCGTCGCGCGCGCCGAGGTTGGCGCCCGGCTGGGTGAAGGTCAGGCCGCCGTTGTCCGAATAGAACACCGGCACGCCGGCGTTTTCGGTCCGGGTGTGCTCGATCTTGAAGTAGGTGCCGCGCCCCGCCTGAAGGGTGATGTCGGCGCCCATCAGGTTGTAGTCGTCGCCCGCCCTGCCCTCGTTGACATAGGTCAGGCCGACGCCGACGTGTTCGCCGAACCAGTGCTTGCCGCGCAGGCCGACGGCTGTGGTGTCCGGATCGAAGCCGGTCGGAACGTATTCGTAGTCGACCACCAGCACCTGAAGGAAGCCGGCCAGGGGGGCGTCGGTGATCAGCCCCGGCACGCCCTCGCGGGTCGTGGGAGTGAGCGGTTTGGTCAGCAGGATGCGACCCTGCAGGTCGTCCAGATCGTAGTCGGCGCCGGGCAGCAGCGGCGTGCGCCGCTCGACCCTGCCGGTGGTGGGATCGCGCACCTCGATCATCACCTTGTCGGACCCGGGCAGGATGTCGGTCTGGCGCAGGAAGTAGAGGCTGGCCCCGGTGCCGAGGAACTCCGAATGGCCGGGCGCCGTCTGAGCCTTCGAGGCGAAGGCTCGAAGCTGGCTGACCGGTTCGCCCAGGGCCGTCACTTCGCGGCTGCGCAGGTCGCCCGCCCCGCCGTAAAGGCTGCGGGAATAGCGGCCGTATTCGGTCCCGCCGATGCCGGTCTCGAAATTGCCGAACAGCAGTTGGTTCTTGTCCCAGTCGAGCCGCCCGTACAGCCGGCCCTGGGTGTCGACGTCGCGGTAGGTCGTCGAGTCGTCGCCGTAGGTCGGGTAGTAGAGGTCCGGATCCAGTCGCCGGAACACATCCCGCGGATCGGCGTCGAAGAAGCCGTCGAACAGCTTGCCCAGCTCGCGCTCCTGGGTGTCCGCCTGTGCGGTCAGCAGGTAGCGGCCCTTGAGCTTGGACTTGAGGTAGAAGGCCAGCCGACCTTCGATCAGGAAGTCGTCGTCCTTCAGGCGGTCGTCGGTCGACAGCGGGCCGGTCGAGCCGGAGATGCTGTTCTTGGACACCGTCAGGTCGGCGATCCCGACCAGAAAGGTGTACTTGCCGCTGACGTCGATGTGCAGGGTCTCCCGACGCGGCGGCATGTCGGGACCGTTCATCTCGAGCGTGAAGTCGTGCGGTCCGACCGGGACCAGGTACTCGGCGACGAACTTGCGCTCGAGATCGATGGGATGGTCGCGTCCGTTGATGCGCACGGAGAAGGCGTCCGGCAGGCCCCGCCCCTGAATCCGGACCTTGGAGCCGTGCACCGGGATGTTCTGCAGGCGCAGGGCGTTCTCGCCGAACACCTGGTCCAGCTGGCTGCGGCGCAGGGCCTCGTCGACGGTGAAGGCCTCGCCGAACCTGCGCTCGGTGGTCGTGCGCAACAGCCGGGACCGGCGCTCGGCCTGTTCGGGGGTGACCAGCTGCAGGCGGCGGGGGAAGGTCTCGTCGTAGACGCCGTGCGCGCCGTACGCCCGCACAACGTAGATCAGCTCGTCGCCCGCGCGCAGCGCCAGGTCGGCCGGCAGGACGCCGTCCCACTCCATCTCGCTGACCGCGCCCGAGGGCAACGGAACCGTCGCGATCGGCGTGACCAGATCGGCGTCGATGGCGCGATAGACCAGCACCTCCGACCGCTCGATGAAGGCGGAATAGTTGTTGTAGCCGTAGAAGCGCACCGGCTCGGTGATCCGCCCGGCCGCGAAGGCGACCTCGGACGGGGCCGAGACGTTGAGCGAGGGCTGGCCCAGGGTCGGGTCTTCCGTCGCCCAGATCGCGCCTCCGCCGGGCACCGCGATGGTCCAGCGGCCGACCGCCGCGGGCTGGGCCTCCTGCGGCGCAGCGGCCTGGACGTCTTCGGCCTGAGCGACCTGCGGCGCCATCAGCAACAGCATGGGGGCGCCGGCCAGGACCGAGCAGCGGCAGAGCATTTGCTTGAGGGTCACGGCCGGACCTCCTGACCCGAGGGCGCCGCCGGCCGTGGCAGGATCACGCCGAAATCGAAGCGGACGGGCAGCCCCGGCGTCACGCGCCGCAGCAAGGGGTTGTCGGTGCTGAACCGGCTGCCCGGCGGCAGGGTGACCGGGTCGACCTTGAGGATGAAATTGCGTCCGCGCTCCCACGGCCCGCCGTCGACGCCGACCAGATGGTAGCGCCCGAACTGGTCGGTCTCGACGATCAGGCCTTCGACCGACGCGATCCGCACGCCGGGGATGCCCGGCTCGCCCTCGTCCTGCCAGCCGTCGCCGTCGCGGTCGTCGAAGACCGTGCCGATGATCAGGCTCTCGTCGAGCAGCGGATCGGAGACCAGCCGCACCTCGGCGGTGGCGATGTTCGACACCCGGGGACCGTCCTCCGCCACGGCGCGGTTCACGTGCGCGCCCGGGCGGACGCCGGCGCCGACCCGCAGCAGGTAGACGACGGTCGCCCTCTGCCCGACCGGGACGTCGATCCGGTCCACCCGGATCGGGTTGATCCCGGCCAGGCGGAAGGCGTCGTCGGCGTCGTCCACCGACAGCGAGCCGTCGACATAGGTGAAGCCCGGCGGCGGCGTATCGGTCAGAGTGACGTCGACCGCGTCGACGGTCCCGACATTGACGATGGTCACCGTGTACCGAACCAGGTCGCCGATCTTCACGTCGCGCGGCGCGGCCGACTTGGAAATCTGTAGATCGGTCGGGTCCGGCTCGACGGCGGTGGTCGTCGCGGCGCCGGCGGTGGCCGTGACCGCCGGCCGCCCCAGAACATGCGCCCTGGCCGAGACCGTGTTGCTCAACGACACGCCGGCGTTGGCCTCGTCCTGGGTGATGGTGTGGGCGTAGCTGGCGCAGGTCGTCGTCGCGCCGGGCGTCAGGGTCGCCGGCGTGCAGGTCAGGCGACTCTCCGGCCCGCCCTGGAAGACGTCGCCGACGACCAGGTTCTCCAGCGTGGTGTTGCCGGTGTTGGTCACCGTCACGAGGTAGGTGACGACGTCGCCGGCGTTGCCGACGCCCTGGGTCGCGCGGTCGGTGGTGAGCGTGGCGGTCTTGGTCGCCACGATCGCCGGCGCGCCGAGGACGGGGGTGGTGACGGTGTCGGCGTCGGAAACCGAGACCGCGCCCGGCCCCTGCCCCGTCGCCGTGGCCGTGTTGATCACCTGGCCGCCGTCGATGTCGGCCTGGGTCAGGACGTAGGTCGCCGTGATCGTCGTCGCGTCGGAGGCGCCGGGCGCCAGCGTCGCGATCGGACCGCCGGCGACCGTCACCCCGGCCAGGGCGTCGGCGACGGTGATGTTGGTCAGGGTCTGGTTGCCGGTGTTGGCGACCAGGAAGGCGTAGCGGATCGTGTCGCCCGCGTCGGCTCGCCCGTCGCCGCCGTCGTCCAGCGTCGCAGTCTTGGTGAGGGTCACGGCGGGGGCGCCGGCCACCGGAACCGTGACGCTGTCCGTCCCGACCAGCGGATCGCCCGAGGGGGTCTGACCGGTGGCGGTGGCGGTGTTGATCACCCGGCCGGCGTCGACGTCGGCCTGGGTCAGCACATAGGTCGCCTTGATGGTGGTCGTGTCGGAGGCTCCCGGCGCCAGGGCGGCGATCGGACCGCCGCTCAGCGTCACCCCGGCCAGGGCGTCGGTGATCGTGATGTTGCTGAGGGTGACGTTGCCGCCGTTGGTGACGGCGAAGGCGTAGGTGATCACGTCGCCGACGCCCGCCCGGCCGTCGCCGCCCAGGTCCAGCGCCCCGGTCTTGTCCAGGGTCAGCAGCGGCGCTCCGACGATCGGCAGGGTCACGCTGTCGCTCGCCGTCACGGCCGCGCCGCCCGGAGCCGCCGCCGTCGTCGTGGCGGTGTTGACCAGTTGGCCGGCGTCGATGTCGGCCTGCTTCAGGGCGTAGGTCGCCGTGATCGTGGTCGTGTCGGAGGCTCCCGGCGCCAGCGTCGCGATCGGACCGCCGCTCAGCGTCACCCCGGCCAGGGCGTCGGTGATCGCGACATTGGTCAGGGTCTGATTGCCCGTGTTGGTCACCGTGAAGGCGTAGGCGACCACGTCCCCGACGTCGGCCCGGCCGTCCGCGCCCAGGTTCAGGCTGCCGGTCTTGTCCAGCGTGATCGTCGGCGCGCCGATGATCGGGGTCGTCAGGCCATCACTGGCCGAGACCGGATTTCCGCTCGGATCCTGCCCGTTCGCGGTGGCGGCGTTGATCACCCGGCCGGCGTCGATGTCGACCTGGGTCAAGGCATAGGTCGCGGTGATCGTGGCCGTGTCCGAGGCCCCGGGCGCCAGGCTGGCGATCGGGCCGCCGCTCAGCACGATCCCCGGCAGGACGTCGCTGATCGAAACGCCGGTGACGGTGACGTTGCCGATGTTGGTGACGGTGAAGGCGTAGGTGATGACGTCGCCGACGTCGGCTCGGCCGTCCGCGCCCATGTTCAGGCTGCCGGTCTTGTCCAGCGTGATGGTCGGCAGGCCGGTCAGGGCCAGGGTCACGTCGTCGGAGGCCGTCGCCGTTCCCCCCGCCGACGTGGTCCCGGTCACCGTCGCCGGATTGGTGATCCGTCCGGCGTCGATGTCGGCCTGGGTCAGGACGTAGCTGCCGGTGAAGGTGGTCGCGTCCCTCGCCCCGGCCGCCAGGCTGGCGATCGGACCGCCGGTGACGGTCACGCCCGGCAGGCCGTCGGTCAGGGTCAGGTTGTTGATCGTCACGTTGCCGGTGTTCGAGACGGCGAAAGCGAAGCTGATGGTGTCGCCGGCTCCGACACGACCGTCGGCGCCGAGGTTCAGGGTCCCGCTCTTCACCAGCTCGATATCGACCCGCTGGGTGATCCGCGTCGTGGCCGTGTCGTCGGCGGTCAGAGCGCCTCCGGCCGGCCGCTGGGCCGTCGCCGAGGCCGTGTTGACCAGGTCGGCGCCGGCGTCGATCTCGGCCTGGGTCACCGCGTGGGTCGCGGCGTAGGTCCAGGTCTCGTCGACATCCAGCACTCCGGCGGTTCCACCCGGCAGGCTTTCGGAGGGCGGTCCCACCGTCACCACGCCGCCGTTCGACAGGGTGTCGGTCAGCGCCGGGGTCATCAGCCGGGTGTTGCCGCCGTTGGTGACGCGGATGCTGTAGGTCAGCAGGCCGGGCGTGCTGACCTGCTGCAGGTCGACGTCCTTCTCGACGATCAGCTCGGACAGGTCGTTGACCAGGGTGGCGGCGGTCGCGGTCTGGGCCGCGGTCAGGTCGGTGGTCAGCGTGGCGGTGTTCACCAGCGGGGCGGCGGCGTCGATGTCGGCCTGGGTCAGCGAATAGGTCGCCGTCCAGGTCCAGGTTTCGCCGACGTCCAGCACGCCGGGCGTTCCGCCGCCCGGGCTCTCCTGCGGCGCGCCGACCGTGACGCCGCCGCCGTTGGACAGCGCGTCGTTCAGCGTCACCGAGCCCAGCGAGCGGTTGCCGGTGTTGAGCGCGCGGATGGTGTAGGTCAGGACCATCGGGCTGCTCACCGTCGCATGGTCCACGGTCTTGGTGATGAGCACGCCGGGGTCGCTCGAGACCGTCGTCGTCGCGGTCGCCGTGCGGGCCGTCGGGGTCTGGGTCGTGACGGCGGACACCGTGTTGACCAGCGCCGTCCCGGCGTCGATCCGCGCCTGGTTCACGGCGAAGGTCGTCGTGTAGGTCCAGGTCTCCCCGACATCGAGCACGCCCGGCGCGCCGCCGTCCCCGGTCGGACCGGCCAGGGTGCCGGCCGAGCCGTCCGGCAGCGTGTCGCTGGGCGTCACGCCGGTCAGCGACACGTTGCCGGCGTTCCTCAGGCGGATCACATAGTTCAGGACCCCCGGCGCGGAGACCGTCGAACGGTCGACGGTCTTGGTCACCGTCAGCTCCGGGGCCGCCGCGATCGTCGTGGCGGCCGTCGCCGTCTCCGGAGTCGGAGTCTGCGCCGTCGTGGCCGACAGGCTGTTGACCAGCGCCGTCCCGGCGTCGATGCGCGCCTGGTTCACGGCGAAGGTCGTCGTATAGGTCCAGGTCTCCCCGACATCGAGCACGTTCGGCGTTCCGCCGTCGCCCGTCGGGCCGGAAAGGGTCGCCGCCGAACCATCCGGCAGCGTGTCGACCGGCGTCACGCCCGTCAGCGAGACGTTGCCGGTGTTCGACAGCGTCAGGGTGTAGGTCAGGGTCCCCGGCGCCGAAATCGAAGCCTGGTCGACGGTCTTGCCGACGCTAAGCCGCGGGGCGCTGGAGACCGTCGTGGCGGCCGTGGCCGTCGCCGGCGCCGGCGTCTGGGTCGAGACCACCGAGACGGTGTTGGTCAGGGTCGCGCCGGCGTCGATCTGAGCCTGGGTCGCGGTGAAGGTCGCCGTGTAGGTCCAGGTCTCCCCGACATCGAGCACGCCCGGCGCGCCGCCGTCGCCGGAGGGGCCGGACAGCACCCCGGCCGTTCCGTCCGGCAACGTGTCGGTCGGCGTCACGCCGGTCAGGGACTGGTTGCCGGTGTTGGCCACCGTGATCGTGTAGTTGAGCGGTCCCGGCGCCGAGATGGCGCGGTGATCCGCCACCTTGGTCACCTTCAGGCCCGGCGCGCCGTTGATCGTCGTGGTCGCCGTGGCCGTCTCCGGCGTCGGGGTCTGGGTCGTGGTGACCGACAGGCTGTTGACCAGCGCCGCCCCGGCGTCGATCCGCGCCTGGGTCGCGGGGAAGGTCGTCGTGTAGGTCCAGGTCTCCCCGACATCGAGCACGTTCGGCGTTCCGCCGTCTCCGGTCGGGCCCGACAGGGCCGCGGCCGAGCCGTCCGGCAGGGTGTCGACCGGGGTCACGCCGGTGAGCGAGACATTGCCGGTGTTCGACACCGTCAGGGTGTATGTCAGGGTTCCCGGCGCCGAGATCGATGTCTGATCCACGGCCTTGGTCACCGCCAGGCCCGGAGCCGTCGAGACCGTCGTGGCCGCCGTCGCCGTGACCGCCGTCGGCGTCTGGGTCGAGACCACCGACACCGTGTTGGTCAGGGTCGCGCCGGCGTCGATCTGCGCCTGGGTCGCATTGAAGGTCGTCGTGTAGGTCCAGGTCTCGCCGACATCCAGCGCGCCGACCACGCCCGCATCTCCGGTCGGCCCGCTCAGCGCTCCCGGGTTTCCATCCGGCAGGGTGTCGGTCGGCGTCACGCCGGTCAGGGATTGGTTGCCGGTGTTGGCCACGGTGATCGTGTAGTTCAGCTGTCCCGGCGCCGAGATCGCGCTGCGGTCGACGACCTTGGTCACCCGCAGGCTCGGCGAGCCGGTGATGGTCGTCGTAGCCGTCGCCGTCGCCGGCGTCGGGGTCTCCGCAGAGGTCGCGGAGAGATTGTTGACCAGCGGCGTTCCGGCGTCGATCTGAGCCTGGGTCGCGGTGAAGGTCGCCGTGTAGGTCCAGGTCTCGCCGACATCGAGCGTGCCGATCACGCCGCCGTCGCCGGACGGCCCAGTCAGGACGCCCGCCGCACCATCCGGCAGGGTGTCGACCGGGGTCACGCCGGTCAGCGAGACGTTGCCGGTGTTCGACAGCGTCAGGGTGTAGTTCAGCTGTCCCGGCGCCGCGATCGAGGTCTTGTCGACCGACTTGGTCACGGCCAGGCCTGGGACGCGGACCAGGGTCGTGGTGACGGAGTCCGAGTCCGTACGGTTGCCGCCCGGATCGGTCGCCGTGACCGTGACGTTGTTGATCAGGTCGGCTCCGGCGTTCAACTGGTTCTGGCTGACCGGGTAGGTCGTCGTCCAGGTCCAGGTCTCCCCGACATCGATCTCGCCCGGCAGGCCGCCGTCGCCGCTCGGGCCGACCAGCACCGCCGTCGTGCCGTCCGGCAGGATGTCCACCGGCGTCACGTTGCTCAGCGTGGTGTTGCCGATGTTGGTCGCCCGGATCGTGTAGACCAGCGTCCCGGTGGTCGCGATCGTGTCCTTGTCGACGTCCTTCTCGACCAGGATTCCGGCGTTCTGATTGACGATCGTGGTCGCGGTGTCGCTCACCGCGACCGGCGTCTGGGTCGAGGTGGCGCGCGCGGTGTTCACCAGCGTAGCGCCATTGTCGATATCGGTCTGGGTGACGATGTAGCTGCCCGAGTAGGTCCACTGCTCGTTGAGGTCCAGCCGGGTGTCGCCGTTGGTGTCGCCGCCGGTGAAGGTCAGCACCCCGGCCGCGCCGTTCGGCAGGGTGTCGGTGACGTTCAGCCCGCTCAGCGAGACGTTTCCGGTGTTGCGCAACGTGACGACGTAGTTGAGCACGGTCCCAACCGTGCTGGTGCTGCTCTGGTCGACGATCTTGTCGATCGACAGCGAGAAGTACTGGGCGATCGAGGTGACCGCGTCGTCCTGCGGCGAGGTCGTCTCCGCGGTCGTCACCGAAACCCGGTTGATCAGGTTCCCGCCAGCCTCGATCCGGGCCTGACCGACCGGATAGCTGATCGTGTAGGTCCAGGTCTCGCCGACATCGAGCACGTTCGGCGTTCCGCCGTCCCCGGTCGGCGCCGGCAGGACCCCGACCGTGCCGTCCGGCAGGGTGTCGGTCGGCGTCACGTTGGTCAGCGACACGTTCCCCGTATTGATCACCCGGATCGTGTAGTTCAGCGAGCCCGGCGCCGAGATGACCGCCTGGTCGACCGTCTTGTCGATGCGGAAGGCGGCGCGTTGCGACACCGTCGTCACCGCCGTGTCCGTCGTCGGGGTCGGCGTCTGGGTGGTGGTCACCGAGGCCAGGTTCGTCAGGCTGGCGCCGGCGTCGACCCGGGCCTGGCTGACGCTGAAGCTCGTCGTGTAGGTCCAGGTCTCGCCGACATCGAGCACGCCCGGCGCGCCGCCGTCGCCGGAGGGGCCGGACAGCACCCCGGCCGAGCCGTCCGGCAGGGTGTCGCTCAGGTTCACGCCGGTCAGGGCCACGTTGCCCGTGTTCCGCACGACGATGGTGTAGGCCAGCGCGCCCGGCGCCGAGATCGACGCCCGGTCGACGGTCTTGTCGATGGTGATCGCCGGCGACCTCTGGATCCGCGTGACGGCCGTCCCCGTGGCCGGGGTCGGCGTCTGGGTCGAGACGACGCTGATGGTGTTGGTGCGGTCGGTCCCGGCGTCGATCTCGGCCTGGGCGACGCTGTAGGTCGTCGTGTAGGTCCAGGTCTCGCCCACATCCAGCGTGCCGACCACGCCGGCGTCTCCGGTCGGGCCGGTCAGCGTTCCCGCCGCACCGTTCGGCAGGGTGTCGGTCGGCGTCACCCCGGTCAGCGACACGTTGCCGGTGTTGCTCACCGTGATCGTGTAGCTCAACAGTCCGGGCGCCGAGATCGTCGGACGATCGACCGTCTTGCGAACCGTCAGCGCCGGCGAGGCGGCGATGGTCGTCACCGCGGTGTCGGTCACCGCTGTCGGCGTCTGGGTGCTCGTCGCCGAAGCCAGGTTGGTCAGGCTGGTCCCCGCGTCCATGCGGGCCTGGTTGACGTTGAAGCTCGTCGTGTAGGTCCAGGTTTCGCCGACATCGAGGGTTCCAGCCACGCCGCCGTCGCCGGTCGGGCCGGTCAGGGTCCCTGGGTTTCCGTCCGGCAGGGTGTCGTTCACGGCCAAGCCGGTCAGGGCCACGTTGCCCGAGTTTCGCACCGTGACGATGTAGTTCAGCGCGCCGGGCGTGGAGATCGAGGACCGGTCGACGGTCTTGTCGATGGTGATCGCCGGCGACCTCTGGATCCGCGTGACGGCCGTCCCCGTGGCCGGGGTCGGCGTCTGGGTCGAGACGACGCTGATGGTGTTGGTGCGGTCGGTCCCGGCGTCGATCTCGGCCTGGGCGACGCTGTAGGTCGTCGTGTAGGTCCAGGTCTCGCCCACATCCAGCGTGCCGACCACGCCGGCGTCTCCGGTCGGGCCGGTCAGCGTTCCCGCCGCACCGTTCGGCAGGGTGTCGGTCGGCGTCACCCCGGTCAGCGACACGTTGCCGGTGTTGGCCACGGTGATGGTGTAGTTCAGCACGCCGGGCGCGGCTATCGTGGCCCGGTCGACCGTCTTGCGAACCGTCAGCGCCGGCGAGGCGGTGATGGTCGTCGTCGCCGTATCGGCCACCGCCGTCGGCGTCTGGGTGGTGGTCACCCGCGCCGTGTTGACCAGAGCCGTCCCGGCGTCGATCCGCGCCTGGTTGACGTTGAAGCTCGCCGTGTAGGTCCAGGTCTCGCCCAGATCGAGCGTGCCGACGACGCCCGCATCGCCGGTCGGACCGGTCAGGACTCCGACGGTTCCGTCCGGCAGGGTGTCGCTCACGGAGACGCCGGTCAGCGCCAGGTTGCCGGTGTTGCTGACCTTGATCGTGTAGTTCAGCACGCCCGGCGCGGTGATCGACGCCTTGTCCACCGTCTTGTCGATCGCGACCGCCGGGTTGCGCGAGATGGTCGTCGTCGCCGTGGCGGTGAGCGGGGAATTGATCTGGGCGGTTCGCCCCGTAACCGTGTTGACGCGGGCGGTCCCCGCCTCGATCTCGGCCTGGCTGACGGTGTAGCTCGTCGTGTAGGTCCAGGTCTCGCCGACATCGATGGCCCCGGCCACGCCGCCGTCGCCGGTCGGCCCGGACAGCACGCCGGCCGCGCCGTTCGGCAAGGTGTCGGCGACCGAGATCCCCGTCAGGGTCACGTTGCCGGCGTTGCGCAGGGTGATGATGTAGTTCAGCACGCCGGGCTGACCGATGCTGGTGCGGTCCACCTGCTTGGTGACGACCATCACCGGGTTGCGCGACACCAGCGTCGTCGCCGTCGCCGACACGGGCGACGACTGATCGCTGTTGCCCAGCGCGGAGTTGACCAGCGGCGCGCCGCCGTCGACGTCCGCCTGGGTGGTCACGTAGCTCACTGTGTAGGTCCAGGTCTCGCCAGGCTGCAGCAGCCCGTCGGCGAGGATCGACTCCGTCTGCCCGCCGAGAGTGCTGGCGACGGCGCTCGGCAACGTGTCGACCACCTTGGCGTTGGTCTGGGTGATGTTGCCAGTGTTCCGCAGCACCACCGTGTAGGTCAGGGTCTGCCCCGCAGCGTTGACGGTGGTGGGCCCGCCGGTCTGGGTCTTGGTGATGCCGAGGCCCACCGTCTGGGGGATCGGCGTCGTCGTCTGCCCGGTCGCCGTGAGCGTGGCCCCGGCCCCGTCCCGGGCCGTTCCGTCGACGGTGTTGTCCACCCTGCCCCGGTCCACGTCGGCCTGGGTCAGGGTGTAGGTCGCCTTGAAGGTCGTGGTGTCCGTGGCGCCGCGCGGCAGGGTCGCGATGGGACCGCCGGTCAGGATCGCGCCGGCCAGCCGCTCGGTCAGGGCGACGTTGGTCAGGGCGCTGGTGCCGGTGTTCCGCACCGTGAAGGAATAGGTGATCACGTCGCCGACCCCGGCGACGCCGTCCGCCCCGCGATCCAGCACGCCGCTCTTGGTCACCGAGAGGCCCGAGGTGGAGTTGACCACCACGCTCTCGGTCAGGTCGTCGCCGGCCGTGCGGCTGTTGTCGACGTTGGTCCCTGTGGCGGCCGTCGTCGTGTTGGTGAGCGTGTTCCCCGCCTGCCCGGTGTTGACGGTTCCGGTCAGCGTCAGGGTCGCCGTCGCGCCGGCGGCGAGGTTGCCGAGGGTCCAGACGCCGGTGGCGCTGCTGTAGGTTCCGGCGCTCGGGGTCGCCGAGGTGAAGGTCATGCCGGCCGGCAGCTTGTCGGTCAGGGTCACCGCCGTCGCCGCGCGCGCCCCCAGGTTGGTCACCGCGATCTGGAACGAGACCGTGTCGCCCTCGGCGGGCGAGGCGTTGGCAGAGGCCAGGGTCTTGTTGGTGCGCAGGTCGACGTCGTCGTCCAGGATCGTGTGGGTCGCCTGCAACGTCGGGTTGCCGCTGCAGCCGGTGTTGGCCAGGAAGATCTCGGCGTTGCTGGGCGTGCCCAGACGGACGATGACCGTCTCGTCGGCCTCGATCGTGCTGTCGTTGATGATCGTCAGCGGGATCGGGAACAGCGTGCCGCTGTAGTTGCCCGCGGGAATAGTGATCGACAGCGGCGACAGGGTGTAGTCGACGCCCGAGGTCGCCGTGCCGCCGGTGATCGTCAGGGGGATGGTGACCGCCTGGTCGACCTTGCCGGTCACGGTGATCGACGGAACGGTCGGACTGGCCGCCCCCTCCAGCGCCGAGGTCGTCGCCGAAGAGAACTCCGCATAGGCCGCCAGGTCGATCTGGATCGCGTCCAGGAAGTTGCCGACGCTGCCGGGATTGGTCGTGCGGAACTGGATCCGCTGGATCCCGGTCGGACCGGTGTAAACGCCGGTCCCGGAGTTGGTGTACCAGGTGTTGTCGATCGGCGAGCTCTGCGACGCCAGGGTCTGCAGCACCGTCCCGGACGAGTTGGCGATCTCGAAGTTGGCGATCTGCGGGTTGGCGCCGCCCGAGCGCGCACGGTGCGCGAAGAACCAGCCGATGCTCTCGCCCGTGGTGAAGCAGACCTCTTGGTAGAGGGCGCCGGGCACATTGGCGTTCATCTCGGCGTGGACGACGCCCTCGTAGGAAGCCACGCCCTGGAAACCGCTGTCCCAAAGTTCGATCTGGGTGGCCGTGTTGTTCGAGTTGGCGACGGCCTTCCAGCCGGTGACCTGGCCGGTGTTGAACAGCTGGAAGGTCGGCGCGCCCGGGCCGCCGGGATTCTGCGCCTCGAAACCGGTGTTGAGGATGGATCGTTGCTGAGCGTGGGCGTGACCGGCGGACGACAGGACGATCAACCCGCTCATCGCGCCGATGCCGGCCGCACGGACAAGTCTGGCGACCGCGGCTTGGCCCTTGCGGGCCGCCGCTCTGGAAAGACCAACTACGCGATCACGTTGTCCAGGATGTCCGATCGAAAGGATCGTGGCGACCATGAATGCTTGACCATCGCTGCTTCGCACAGGAAACGCACTACGAACGCCACTACTATTGGGCCAACCTGCACTACTGACGCGACGACCGACAGGTCACCTTTCAATTCTTTACAATTGACAGGCGCCATCATTCTCTCGGCCAACACGTTTGCCGAGAGACGTTTCATTCTTGCTGATCCATGATGAGTTTCGATCAGAATGATCGACACGCCAGACGAGCAATTTCTATGCCTGAAGAGCAATAGAATTCACCCGTGACGGCAACCGTCACCTTGCCCGCTAGATCAACGCGAACAGCCGATGTCGTAGTCTCCCCAGCCCAGCCTCCAAACCCCGATTTGCCCGCTCCACGACGGAATGAGATCACGGGGGAACGCCAGTTGAGCGCGTTTGAGCGGAAAACGTTCCATAAGGGGTCAGTAGAAAGTTCGAACCGACCCCGATCGACCTCAAATGCAGAGAAGAAAGCCCCGTCCACGGGACTGTTCAGCTAGAATCGGCGCGTCACGCCGCCATAGATCTCGGCGTCCGCCGCCTCGCTGTTCAGACCAACGTTGATTCCCAGGTCCCACTGCACGTCGGGCGAAGACTTCGGCTGCCATCCGCCGGACAGACCGAGAACGTGCTGGCGCCCGGTCTGGTCCGGATCGAAGTCCTGCGTGGTCGACAGCTCGATCGTCGCCGACAGTCCGTTGTCGAATCCGCGGCCCAGTCCGACGACGGCGGTCGCGGCGAGATGACGCCCCTTCCCCTGCTCGTCTTCGACGGCGGCGAATTGGGTCGTGACGCCGAGCGACCAGACCTCGCCCAACGGTATGGAGACCGGCACGACCACGCCGCCTTCGACCGCCCCGTCGCCGATGGCGTCGTCGGCGGTCGGCAGCTTGACGTAGGGCTGGACCGCCCAGCTGATCCCGCCGTCCGCCCCCGGACGATCCAGGTTGATCTTGGCCCAGAGGTAGAGGTCGCCGAGGCCGCGCGCTGTTTGCGTCGCGCCCGTGGCGCTGTCGCGCGTCCTGACGACGACGTAGGGCTGCAGGCTGGCCTGCAGTTCGACGCGGTCGGTCAGGCCGTACTTCAGCGCCGGCGTCAGGTTGGCCCAGGTCCGCGTGCTTCCGCCACCCCCCAGCTCGGCGGCATGATCGAAGACGCCAAGCTCGAGCTGGAAGCGACCGGCGTCGACGGTGCAGGGCGATGTCCCCAGTCCCGGGCGGTCGGGACAGAGCGGCTTCAGCTCGTCGCCCGACGCGGCGCCCGCCAGAAACACGATGGCGATTCCGATCCATTTCAATGGTCGCATCGAAGTCTCCCCAGCCTCGGCCCGCGACTCGCGCTCACGGAACCGTACAGGCTCGGGCGCCGTCACGGCAGCCGCCCCGCGGCGCCCGCCGCGCCCGTTCCAAATGAGGATTGCGCCGGATTGTCGCAGTTAAAAGCCGCCGCAACGCGGGAAATCGGAAGTCTACATTCAAGTAAACGTCAGGGTTACCCATTTTGAGCCTAGGCGGCGCGCCCCCGCCTCCACGTCGCGAAAATCCAGACCACGCGGGCATTACAGACGCTTTGAGAGTGGTTCTCACACCCTGATCTTTGATCAAGCGTGATCACCAGAACTCTTCACGTTTAACATTTGCATTATTCCAAATGGTTCCACCGGAACAAGAACTACAGATCGCCATCTACGCGAGTTCTACTTTGCCGCAGGCGTATCATTGAACCGCGTTACGCGATGACACGTTCGAAGCGCTGGAACGGGCTGTAAACCCCATTGGAATTCGAGTGATGATGAGGTCGTGGCTGGCGCCGTCATCAAGGCCGCCCATAGAGACCGTCAAGCGGAGGCTGTCCGCCCTCGCCCCTCTCACCGAGGAGGCCGAGAGCCTGTTGGGTCAGCTCAACGGCCGGCGACTGTTTCCGGGCGGCGCCGACATCCTGGGCGAGCCTGGCGAACCGCACAGACTGTCCTTCATCACCTCCGGCTGGGCTGCGCGCGTCGGGCTGCTGCCGGACGGGCGTCGCCAGGTGCTCGGCCTGCTGCTGCCGGGCGACCCCCTCTACATCGGCCCGCCGACGCCCGGCTTCTCGCCGGGGCCGGCCATGAGTCTGACGCCGGTCGAGGTTGTCGACGCGGAGTCGGTGCGGGCTGCAGCCACGTCCGGCGAGACCCGCTGGCGCTGCCTGCAGGATGCGCTTCTGGTCTCCAGCCGCCTGCATGAAGCCTACCTGCTCGACCAGATTCTCCGCCTCGGCCGGATGAAGGCCTACGAGCGCATCTGCCATCTTCTGCTGGAGCTGCGCGCGCGCCTGATGCTGGCCGGCCTCAGCAACGGCGGTCGCTTCCACATGCCGCTCACCCAGGAAACCCTGGGCGACACCGCCGGTCTCAGCACCGTCCACGTCAACCGGACCCTGCAGGCCTTGCGGCGCGAGAACGTCCTGCATCTCCGCTCCGGCGAGGCGACGCTCCTGGACGCCGAGGCCATGGCCGCCGCCTGCGACTACCACGCGCCCGAACCGAGCTGGTGGAGCGGGCTGATCCATGTTTCCAGAGCCGGAGCCGCCTAGCATGCGCGTGGTGCACACCCCTTGGATCGCGACCGGGAACGGCCCCCTTGGTCAAGCTGTCGCGCCCCCCGCCGGAAATAACATAGGTTTAGGACGAGCCTTCCCGGCCTCGCCATCGTCCTCCCGACCCAGGAGAAGAACGATGGCCACATCGCGGTCGGCTCTCAGGATGACGCTTCTCGTCTGCACCGCCCTGACGGCGACGCCGGCGCTGGCCGCGGACCCCGCGGTCGAAGCCAGGCTGCAACGCCTGGAGGCCCTGGCGGAGGCGCAGGCGCGCCAGATCGCCGACCAGCAGACGCAGCTCCGGGTCCAGTCCGACCAGATCGCCGCCCAGACCGCCGAACTGGCCCGACTGCGCGAACCGCAGCTGGCCGACATCGCCGGTCGCGGCGCCCTGCTGGCGCCGGACCAGGCAATGTCGACCGCGCCCCGCGAGTACGCCCAGGTGACGCCGCCGCCCTCCCCGGTTCCGCCGTCGCAGCCCGTCGGCGCGCCGCCGCCGCCGGCGCGGCCCGTCGAGGTCGCGGCCATTCCGGAACGCTCGGGCGTGCTGACGCCGAAGGGGCAGCTGATCTTCGAACCGAGTCTGGACTACACGCACGCCTCGACGAACCGGCTCGTGTTCCGCGGCATCGAGATCGTCACCGGCATCCAGATCGGGGTGATCGAGGCCAGCGACGCCGATCGCAACGCCGTCGGCGCCTCGATCTCGGCGCGCTACGGCCTGACCGACCGGCTGGAGCTGCAGAGCACCATCCCCTGGGTCGTGCGTTCGGACCGGGTGACCACCCTGGCTCAGCGCGACGAGACCATCACCCGCACCATCGACCTGGACGGCAGGGGCGTGGGCGACGTCGAGTTCGCCGCACGCTACCAGATCAACCGCGCCCGGCCCGGCCAACCGATCTGGATCGCCGGCCTGCGGATCAAGAGCGACAGCGGCACCAGTCCCTTCGAGATCGACCGCGACGAGTTCGGCATCGCCAAGAAGCTCGCCACCGGCTCCGGCTTCTGGGCGGCGGAGCCCAGCATCAGCTTCCTGTTCCCGACCGATCCGATCGTGATCTTCGGCGGGCTGAGCTACCTCTATCATGCGCCCAAGGACATCGACCAAACGATCGGCGACGTCCACATCGGCAAGGTGGACCCGGGCGACTCCATCGGCGCCAATCTGGGCTTCGGCTTCGCCGTGAACCCGCGCTTCTCGTTCTCGCTCGGCTACAAGCACAACTATATCTTCCCGACCAAATCCGAGGTCGGCGACACCAAGCAGAAGTCGGAAAGCCTGCAGGTCGGCTCATTCACCTTCGGCTGGTCCTACCGGCTGAACGATCGCCTGACCCTGACCAACAGCTTCGAGTTCGGCGCGACCGCCGACGCGCCCGACGTCCGGGTCGTGTTCCGACTGCCATACCGGTTCTAGAACTCCCCAATCGGGGTTCAGCGGCTGAGCGCCGCGGCCTGGACCTCGTCGGCGAGCGACCGCGCCATCAGGATCTGGTTCATCGCCGCCTGGGTCGCCTCGAAGCCGGGCAGCCCGAGCGTAATGCTGATGTCCTGGCGGAAATCCCGACCGTCGCCGACGTTGACCAGCAGGTTGGCGACCTGGCCCTCGGAGAAACGATGCACGAAAGCCGTCTGGCCGTCGGGCGTCACATAGAAGCCGCCGTCGCCGATCGTGCCCGGCCCCAGCTTGATGCCCGCCTGCGCGAGCGCCGCGAGGATCTCCGGCGAAACGTCGGCCGCCGCCGGCCCCGAATGGCTGGTCACCGCGCCCTGCTGGGTCCAGGTCACCTGGCTCTGCAGCACGAGCTGGCCGTTGACGTAGCTGTCGACGATGGCGCTGAAGTCCAGCGCGGTGCCGTCGATCAGAATGAAGCCGCCGCGATGCTCGTCGAGTTCGAGGTCCGACAACGCCTCGCCCGCCCAGGCGGGCGCCGCGTCCTGCTGGACGACGGCCTCGGCAGGCGCCGTCCCGGCGCTGAAGACCCAGGCGAGAACGGCGATGGAGGCGGACCGGAACATCTTGGGCCTCACGGTTGGGGCACGCTCGAGACGATGAGCGGCGTGATCTGGTAGAGCGGCGCCAGTTCGCGGGTCAGGGTGTCGATCGACACCACCTCGTATCCCGCGCCCAGCGGAGCCGTCGTCTTCGCCTCCCATTCGGCGGCGATGTTGAAGCGGGCGGGCTGCTCTCTGCCGTGAATGGCGAAGGCGATGCCGTTCCACATGCTCATGAACTCGGCCTCGGGAATCTGATGCAGGCCCAGGGCCGGATCGCCGAGCAGCACCCAGCCGTCCCGCACGCCCTTGAGCACGACGAAGTGCTTGTAGCTGCCGACCTGGATCAGGACGATCGCCGGCGTGTCCATCCGGGCCAGCCCCTGCAGGTTCAGGCGGTAGCCGTCGGACTGCAAGCCGATCGAGGTCAGGTACCGCTTCATGTCGAGCAGCGAGAAGCCGACCCGCTGGATCTTCTCCTGATCGCCGACCGCGTACATGGCGGTGAAGACGTCCTGCTCCGTGGTCGCGCGGCCGTAGTGGTAGTGGAGAAGGGTCGCCAGAGCGGCCGAGCCACAGCTGTAGTCGTACTGCTGCCGGACGATCGTCCGGAACGGCATGTCGACCCAGCTGGTCACCCCCACGACATAGGCCGCGCCGCCTTCCCCGCGCAGCAGGGCCTGGGCGTCGGCCTCCGGCGCGAACATCAGCGCGCCGGCGGCTGCGAGGGTCGCCGCCAGGCCCGTCAGGGCGAGGCCGCGGCGACGGGTCATGGCTGCGACAGCGGCGCACCGAGCACGATGCTGAGATTGATCGCGCTCTGGATGTTGTTCTGATGGCCGGTGTTCAGGACGAAATTGCCCACGCCGTCGAAGTTGCTGAAGGCGCCGCCGTCCAGGAAGATCTGGCCGGAGCCGATGGTTCCCGCCTGCATCTGGCTGCCGTTCACGGCGCCCAAGGTCTGCTCGGTCAGGATGAACACTTCGCCCTGGCCGCCGCGGGACGCGTCGAGCTGGTCGCCGTCCAGGGGGATCGGCTCGGCGACGGCGACGGCCGGAACGGGCGCCGGCGGGGACGAGGGAGGCTCGGCGGTCGGCGGCTGCTGCAGCACGGCGCCGAAGAGAAGCACGGGAAGGAGCATCGACCTTCTCCCGATCTGAAAAGAAAGTCCGGCCGGCGACGGGTGTCGCCGGCCGGTCTCAAGACGCGATCTACGGTCCGCCGAACGTGACGTTGGCGTTCGCGGAGATCGAGGTCGCCGCCTGGTTCACCGAGCCGAGGCCGGTGTTGAAGCTCGCGTTCTGAATGCCCGCGAAGTTCATGTAGGCGCCGGTCTCGGCAGAGATCGAGCCGGTGGACATCTGACCACCCGCGCCGCCGGCACGGTTGAAGTCGTTGGCCGCGAAGGCCACCGCGCTCACCGAGGCGTCGAGGTCTTGATACGAGACCGTCACCCGCATGTTCGAGAAGTCGATGCTGGTGTTCGTGGTGTTGGTGGTCGTGGAGTTGTCGTTGCCGCTGTCCGAAATGGTCAGATGCGTCGACGAGTCACTGTGGATCGAGTTGTCGGTGTTGATCGAGTTGTCGGTCTGCGAGTTGTCGTTCCCGCTGTCCGACACCGCGAGGTTCAGGTTGGTGTTGGTGGAGTTGTCGGTCTGCGAGTTGTCGTTCCCGGAGTCGGCGACGTTGACGTTGGTGGTCGTCGAGTTGTCGTTCTGGGAATTGTCGTTGCCCGAGTCCGCAACCGCCAGCGAGTTGTAGCTGCCGTTCACCGACTTGTTGTTGGCGACGTCGTTGATCCCCAGCGTGTTGTTGCTGTTGGTCTGGGAGTTGTCGTTGCCCGAGTCCGAAACCGCCAGCGAGTTGTTGCTGTTGGTAGCCGACTTGTTGTTGGCGATATCCGAGACCGCAACGCTGGTGGAATTCGCGCTCGAACCGTTAGTAGCGCTCGAGCCAGCGTTCGCATCCTGGGCCCAAGCGCCCGAAGAGATGCAAACACCGAGCGCCGCCGCGGAAACCGCGACCAGATACTTGATCTGCATTATGCAATCCTCCATGCCGACTATCGGCGGTTTGCCCCTTATTTCGAGGCGACTTGGTGGCCCTGGAGCATTGCTCTTGAGCCACGTCGGAGGAAAGCACCGGGCAGAACACCGTTCTTAAACATCTATTAATCGCCCACCAAAAACTTGGGTGCGACCAATTGACATCCATTTTGACGCAATTGTTGATGAGAACGACGCAACCTGAGCGATAAATTGTGTCGCTCAATTGGGGAAACGTAACAATCAGCAATTGTTCTGCTTAACTCATGATATCTTCTGTGGATAATATTTATAGAAAAGTAACCCAGTTTAATGTTGCCCCCGAATCGCACGCGCCTTGATGCCCGCGTTCGTTATGGGAGGCTTGGGTGGAACAACAACTCGTACGCCATACGCGTGATCGTATCGAGGTCTCTATGGATCCAGTCGTGCGGAAGCTGAACAAGCTTCACGCACTGTCCGGATCAGACATCGATGAGATCCATCGCTGCAGCCTGCGGCGGCAGCACTATCATCATGACGCGCAGATCTGCCGAGAAGGCGAACGCTTCGTCTGTCGCGCCGTGCTTTCGGGCTGGGTCGCCCAGGTCCGGGAGTTGCCCGACGGTCGACGGCAGATCTTCTCCTTTCTTCTACCCGGCGACCTGATCGGCATGCGTCGATCATCCCAGGCCCATTCCAGCCTGATCGCCATGACCGAAGTGGTGACCGCCGACATCACCCCTCTATGCGAGCGGGTGGGCGACGGCCGCTCGAGCATGGCGCTGCAGAAGGCCTGCAGCCGCGCCGAGGAGATGGAGGAACGCATCCTTCTGAACCACATCGTCCGACTGGGGCGGCAGACGGCCAGCCAGCGGCTGGCTCACATCCTGCTGGAGATCGGCGAACGCCTGGCCATGGCCGATCAGGCGGACCCCTGCGACTACACCCTGCCGATCACGCAGGAGAACCTCGCCGACGCGCTCGGCCTGAGCCTGGTGCACATCAATCGCACGATCCAGTCCCTGCGCCGTGAACAGCTGATGCACCTCCACGGCCGGCACGTCGTCCTGCTGCGCCCCGAGCGGCTCATGTCCCTCGCCGGCTTCACGCCGATCGAAGAGCACGGCGTCCGCGCTTCGCCGCACGCCGAACCGAGAAGTTGGGTCAACTAACTCCGACTGCGCCTTCATCTTTTGATGAAGAACAAAAATCAAAGCGCAGATTAAGTACAAAATCAAAAGATTACCAGTTCCCGCTTCGCATAGCTCCGCCAATACACAGTCATGCCGGGAAACGGCAGGCGGAAATACAACCTTGCTGCCCTTCTGGGCAAGTGATTGGGAGACTATGGTGGGAAACATCGACATCGGCCTTGCTCGCGCCGCGCCTGTTCGCGCCGGCCTGGCCGCCAGGACCGTGGCCGTGACCGGCGGGGCCGGCTTCATCGGCTCGCATCTCTGCGACGCCATTCTCGAGAGCGGCGCGCGCGTCGTCTGCATCGACAACTTCTACACCGGGCGCTGGGAGAACATTCATCACCTGATCGACCGGCCGGGCTTCGACGTGCTGGAGCACGACGTCGCCGATCCCCTGCCCGCCTCGCTCCCGCGGTTCGACCAGATCTACAACTTCGCCTGCCCCGCTTCGCCGGTGCATTACCAGTCCAACCGCGTGCGCACGGCGCTGACCTGCGCCCAGGGGGCGATGAACGTCCTCGAGCGCGCGGCCCGGGACGGCGCCGCCGTGCTGCACGCCTCGACCTCCGAAGTCTATGGCGATCCCGAGATCCACCCGCAGAGCGAGGACTACTTCGGCAACGTCAATCCGGTGGGACCGCGCTCCTGCTACGACGAGGGCAAGCGGTTCGCCGAAACCCTGCTGACCGACTTCGCCGCCCAGTCCGACCTCGACGTGCGGATCATCCGGATCTTCAACACCTACGGTCCGCGCATGCGCCCGGACGACGGCCGCGTGGTGTCCAACTTCGTGACCCAGGCGCTCGAAGGCGAGACGATCACGATCTATGGCGACGGCGCCCAGACCCGTTCGTTCTGCTTCGTGGACGATCTCGTCCGCGGCTGCCTGAAGGCGATGAACACGCCGCGCGGCCTCCCCGGGCCGGTCAACCTGGGCAATCCCTGTGAAACGACCGTCGGCGAGCTGGCCGAACTGATCGTGGCCATGACCGGCTCGCGCTCGGAGGTCAGCTATCGACCGTTGCCGGTCGACGATCCCCGGCGCCGCCGCCCGGATATCCGCCGGGCGCGCGAGGTCCTGGGCTGGTCGCCGGAAGTACCGCTCCGGGAGGGGCTCGAACGCACCATCCACTACTTCATGGGCGAAAGCCGTCGCCTCTACGCCCCTGTCGGTTCGGGCGCGGCCATGGCGGCGGCCTCGCCCATGTAGGCCGAACCACCCTCAGTCCCTGTGAGGAAGACATGACGATCCTGGGCTGGAACCTCGCCGACATCACCATGACGGGCTTCGTGGCGACGCAGGCGCTCTACACGCTGTCCTACGCCAGCGACCTCTATCTCTACACCCTCCCGGTCAACCGGGCGGACCTGGAGGAGGAGCCGCCGCCTGTCGGGGCGGACGCGCCGTACATCGTGCTGTTCATGCCGGTGCTGCGCGAGCTCGAAGAGACCATGCGCACCACGCTGCTGGCTCTGTCGCGGCTCGACTACCCCGCCCACCGCTACGAGGTGGTCGCCGTGCCGAACGCCGACGACGGCGAGATGATCGCCAGCCTGCGCCGGCTGCAGGGCGAGTTCCCGTTCCTGAAGACGATCGAGACGCCGGACACCCGCGACCCGTCCTGGAACGTCGTCTGGCAGGCCTGGAACCGCAATCCGAAGGCCTACTGGTGGCATGCCGGCAAGCGCGCGGGCGACCGCAACCTGCCTCCGAAGAAGACCCGGCAGCTGATCTACGCCTTCTACACCCGGGCCCAGGCGATCGAGGGCGACTTCCTGGTCAACTACATCGACGCGGACAGCGCTCCGCCGCCGGACCATTTCCGCCGCGGCGCGGCCGGCATGCGCCACTTCGACGTCCTGCAGGCCGAGAACATCGCCGGCAACCTCAACGACAGCCTGGCCGCCAGCCTGCACGCCTTCGACCACATGGCCTGGGACGGCCGCAAATACGCGCATATGTCCGCCGACGGCCGTCAGCCGTACTGGATGCTGGGCAAGGGCCTGTTCTTCCGCGCCTCAGACCTGATCAGCCTGGGCGGCTTCCACCCCTGGATCACCATCGAGGATCCGGAGGTCGGCATGCGCTTCTGGAAGAACGGCAAGCGCCTGGGCATCCTGAAGAACCCGTTGATCGAGGAAGTCCCCCTCACCTTCGGTCGCGGCGTCACGCAGCGGAAACGCTGGGTCTGCGGCTTCTTCCAGTCCCTGACCGCGCCCCTGGACGCGATGGAGTTCACCTTCGGCGAGAAGCTGAAGGCCTGGATGAACTTCGTGCCCTGCCTGATGATGTGGGTGAACGCCCTGGGCATCCCGTTCGGCGCCTGGACCCTGTGGAAGGTCTCCCAGGGGACCGCAGGCATGCCGACCTGGGCGGCCTGGCTGGCGGCGATCAACCTGGTCCTGTTCACGGTCTCGATGATCGGGATCTATGTCCACACTTGGAACCGCACCAAGCTGGTGCTGTCCAAGACGAGCGACCGCATCGCCTACATGCTGCGGGTCAATCCGCTGTTCGTGCTGGCCTGGTGGTTCGTCTGGCTCATCCCGCTGGCCATCGGCTTCTGGATGTACCTGCGCGACGCGGGCCTGGTCTGGGAACGGACCGAGAAGGTCAACGCCAACGGCGACCTGATCCGGGCCGACACCCAGCGCGCCTGGCGGTGGTCATAGCCATGGGACGGTTTCGCCCCATCACCCGGCCCCACGCGCTGATCACCGGCGGCGCCGGCTTCATCGGCTCGCATCTCGCCGACGTGCTGCTCGACCGCGGCTTCGAGGTCACCATCCTCGACTGCCTGCTGCCTCAGGTCCACGCCGACGGCGAAATGGGACCCGACGGCTGGCCGGCCTATCTCGATCCGCGCGTTCGCCGGGTCTACGGCGACGTCCTGGACGCCGACGCCTTCGAAGCCAGTCTCGAAGGCGTCACCCACCTGGCCCACCTCGCGGCCTCGGTCGGCGTCGGCCAGAGCATGACCAACATCGTCGACTACACGCGCAACAACGCCCTGGCGGCGGCGGTGATGCTGGAGACCCTGACCCACCGGCCGCATTCGGTGCGCCGGATCGCGGTGGCCTCGTCGATGTCGATCTATGGCGAGGGTCACTACGGACCGACCGCGGACGGCCGCTATGTCTCACCGCCGCCCCGGACGCACGAGCAGCTCAAGGCCAGGCGCTGGGAACTGTCGCTGGACGGCGAGATCCTGACGCCGAAACCAACCCCCGAGGACAAGCCGCTGCAGCCGACCTCGATCTATGCGGTCAACAAGCGCGACCACGAGGAGATGTTCCTCGCCGTCGGCCGGGCCCTGGAGATTCCGACCATCGCCCTGCGGCTGTTCAACGCCTACGGCTCGCGCCAGGCGCTGAGCAACCCCTACACCGGCGTGGCGGCGATCTTCATCTCGCGGCTGCTCAACGATCAGCCCCCGCTGGTGTTCGAGGACGGCGAGCAGCGTCGCGACTTCGTCCACGTCCTGGACGTCGCCGACGCCTTCGCCGCAGTTCTCGAGTCCGAGGATCCGATGTGGGAGGCCTGCAACGTCGGCAGCGGCCGCTCGATCGCCATCAACGAGATCGCCTATGTGCTGGCGCGGCTGCTCGGCAAGAACATCGCGCCCGAGGTGCTCAACACCTTCCGGGTCGGCGACATCCGCCACTGCTTCGCCGACACCGGCAAGATCGAGCGCCTGTTCGGCTTCACGCCGAGGCGCGACTTCGAGGTCGGCATGCGCGAGCTGATCGACTGGGTCCGTTCCGTCGGACGGCCGATCGATCGCAGCGAACGCAGCCTGGCCGAACTGGCCGCGAGTCGAATGGTGGTCTGATCCGGGGGGCTCAGCCGTCGTGGGCGCGAAGGAAGGAATCCCGCATGGCCCAGTACATGGGCTTGCGCGCCAGCCCGGCGTCATAGGGCAGACCGCGGTTGACGGGGTCCGCGCCGGCCTCCGACAGCCAGGAGTGGCGGTCGCTGAGACCCCAGGTGACGACGCCCCGGACGTTTGGCTGGGCCAGGGCGATGTCGAGATACTGCTCGACCTGGTCCGCCACGCGGCGGTCGCGCTCGGCGAGCGGCGCCGCCAGATCGTGCTCCTTGACGTCCAGTTCGGAGATGACCGCATAGAGGCCGAGATCGGCGATCCGGGCGAAGAACGGCTCGAGGATCTCGGGCTTGAGCGGGCCCTTGCCCAGATCCAGGTGCGCCTGGATGCCGACCCCGTCCAGCGGCGCCCCCTCGGCCTTCAGATCGGCGAGGAGTTTCACGAACCGCCGCCGCCGGGCCTCTTCGACCGGATTGTCGTAGTCGAACCCGTAGTCGTTGACGAGCAGCCGCGCCGTCGGCGCCAGCGACCGGGCCTCGCGCAGCGCCCGGGCGACGTAGTCGGGACCCAGGCCGCGATGGAAGCAGTTGCGCCGCAGGCCGCCCTTCCCGCCGACGGTGTCGATCGGCTCGTTGACGACGTCCCATTCCTCGACCTCGCCGTATCGCCCGAGCATGGTCTCGAAATGCCGACGGACGGGCGACCAGTCGCCCGCGAGAATCTTCGCCTTGGCCCAGGCCGGGGTGCTCTGGTCCCAGAGCAGGGTGTGCCCCCTCACCTTCATCCCATGCTCGCGGGCGAAGCGAACCAGCCCGTCGGCCTGCTCGAAGCTGTGCTGTCCGGGATGCCATTCGACGGCGTCCCACTTCATGTGGATCTCGGGGGTAAGCTGCGCGCACTCCCGAACCAGGACCGGGCCCAGCCCCCGCTCGGCCTCGATCTGATCGAACCGGGCGGCGGCGCCATAGTAGCGGCCGGCCCGCGCCGCGATGCGCGCCAGGGACGGCGACGCCTGGGCGTCGCTGTCGGCGCCGGCGCCGAGCGGCTTGAAGAGGGCGGCGGCGGCGACGCCCGCAAGGACGCCGCGTCGCGGCAGGGTGAAGGTCATGCGCTGGTCCCGAAGGCCTCGACCACGCCCTTGCATAGCCGAGTCGCGCTTAAGACCCGGTTCACGGGCGAGCTGACCCGGCGCGGCCTGATGACGGCCGCCGCGGCGCTCGCGGCCAGCGCGCCGTCGACGACGGCGGACAGTTCGATGCGGGCGTCCATACAGAAGGCTGCGGTCGCCGGCGGCCGCTTCTTCGGGGCGGCCGCACAAATCGGATACATCAACGCGGAACGGGACCTCTACAACGCCTTCATGCGCGACTGCGGCTGTCTTACGCCGGAAATTGACCTCAAATGGGCGACGAACGAACCTTCGCCCGGAACCTTCGATTTTCGCGCCATGGACGGGCTCGCACGGTTCGCGTCAAGAGCCGGCATGCGCCTGCGCGGCCACACCCCGGTCTGGCACCGCAGCATACCGCCCTGGGCCGAGGCGGCGCTGGCCGACGCCGACTGGCGTCCGGTGGGGCGATACATCGCCACGACGCTGCGGCGGTTTCCGGCCGTCGAGGAGTGGGACGTCGTCAACGAGCCGATCGACACCGGCCGGCGGATGGACGGCCTTCGCGACAGTCCCTTCCTGCAGGCGTTCGGCCCGGGCTACATCCAGCGGGCCCTGGAGGAGGCGCGTGCGCACGCTCCGAGGGCCCGGCTGATGATCAACGAGTTCGGGCTGGAGTACGACACCCCAGAACATCGCGACCGGCGCTATCTGCTGCTCAAGCTGGTCGAGCGCCTCAAACGGGTCGACGCCCCGCTCGACGGCGTCGGGCTGCAGAGCCATCTCAAGCTCGGCTACGGCCCCTTCTCCCAGCCGCAGTTCGCCGCCTTCCTGCGCGATCTGGCGCAGTTCGGGGTCGCCATCACCCTCACCGAGCTGGACGTCAAGGAAGAGGCCTACGCCGCGCCGGCCGAAGCCCGCGACCAGGCCGTGGCCGACGCGGTGCGCGCCTATCTCGACGTCGCCTTCGCCGAGCCCAGCGTCGGCGGCCTGTTGTGCTGGGGCCTGAGCGACCGTCACTCCTGGCTGGATATCACCGACGAGGACTGGAGCCGCCACGCCGGCGCCTGGAAGTCCGGCGAGGGACCGGGTTTCAATCGCGGAGCGCCGCTGGATGCGGCGATGCGCCCCAAGCCCATGTATCGCGCGATACTTCAAGCATTCGCCCAGGCCCCGCGACGATAAGTCCAAGACTTCGCGAGTTCCGGTCAGGATGTCTCATTTGACAAGGATCGAGACGCACTGCATGCCAAGGTTCGGGGAACGCGGAAATCTTCCCACCGCGACGTGGAAGGAATGCTCATGGGTACTCGTTCTTCGTCGGGCGTCGCTCTAGGAGCGGTCGCCTTGCTTTCCGGCCTCATTCCCGTTGCGGCCCAGGCGCGCGAACAGGGCGTCGTCTACGCCGGCGGATTGGTGAGCGACGATCATTCGGCCAGCGTCGGCGCGACCATCGCCGCACCGGGCGGCCGCCTGGGTCAGGGCTGGGCGTTCCGGGTCTCGGTCAACGGCGGCGACTACAGCTACGACAGCGGCCCGCTCAACATCGACGCGGACTACCGTGGGGCCGACGTCGCGGTCGTCTATCAATGGTCCGGCGACTGGGGCTACGGCAACCTCGCCCTCGGCGGTCGCTACGCCGACACCGACCTGTCTCCGGCCGACCCGGGCAACCGCCGCGGAGGCTCCAACTGGGACGTGGCCCTGACCGTGGACGGCCAGCGGCGGTTCGGTCCCTGGGCGGTGACCGGCTACGCCTCCTACGGCTTTGACCTCGAAGAATACTACGTGCGCGCCGACCTGACCCGGAAGGTGTCCCCGTCCGTCGCGCTCGGGGTCGAGATCGGCGCCGAAGGCGACAGCGGCGACTACAGTCGCCAGGTTCTCGGCGCCGTCGCCCGCTTCGAGTCCCCGAACCGGCCCTGGGCGGTCAAGCTGGCGGCCGGCGTTCGCGACGGCGACGACGACAACAGCGCCTACGGCGCGATCACCGTGTCGCGGACCTTCTGAATGCGACACCCCGTCGCGGCCTTTTCCGCCCGGGGTTAACATTCGACATACCGGCGTTCTTCGGCATGTGGTCCTATCTACTCGATGAAGGAATCGCCTCCTCGGCCGATCTTCTCACCCCGATCGACCGGCTGCGCCCCCCCGAGCAGCATCATCCCATAAGCCCCTCGCCTCCCGGCCGGGGGCTTATGTGTTTCCGGTCGCCCCTTGGGCCGCGCGGCCGGAGCCGCTATCTTCCGCAGCGAGAGGGACTGACTGGTTTCGCGGAGAAACGCGCAATGCGCTTGCCTGCCCTTCTGGGCGCCACCCTGATCGCAGCCGCCGCTGCGCTGCCGGCCTGGGCTGCGCCCATCGGCGGCATCTCCAGCATCAACGTCGTCGTCGGCCCCAAGCTGCAGCAGAAGGCCAGGGAGTACGGCGTTCGCGAGTTCGACACCCTGACCAGCGAATTGATCCAGGCGCTCGAGATCGCGCTGCGCGAGCACGGCGGCCTGGTCAAGGAAGGCGGCCGCCTCGATCTGGTCATCGAGGACGCCCGTCCCAATCGACCGACGCTGCAGCAGCTCGCCTCCAGGCCGGGCCTGTCCATGGAAAGCCGCGGAATCGGCGGCGCGACGGTCTCCGGCGCCCTGACCACGGTGGACGGCGAGCGGATCCCGCTGCGCTACCGCTGGTACGAAAGCGATTTCCGCAACGCCGCCGGGACCGGCGTCTGGACCGACGCGGAGACCAGCTTCGACAACTTCGCCAGGAAGTTGGTCAAGGGCGAGCTTCCCGCCAAACGCTAAGGCCGGAGGCCATTCGCGCGCCGCCCCAACCTTTCGCTTGCCGGATCGCCGTTCACGGGCTCTCATTCCCTGAACGGCGGTAACCCACAAATCGCCGAGTGTGCATTAGCGAGGCGATATGGCCGCCGGCCGACGTTCCAGTTTGACGCTTGCGGCGTTCGCCGCCCCCTGCCTGCCGCTGGCCGCCTTCGGCCTGCCGCTGGTGATCACCCTCCCCCACTACTATTCCGAGACGCTGGGCCTCAGCCTGACCGCGGTGGGGTTGGCGTTCCTGCTCGTGCGTGTGCTCGACATCATCTTCGACCCCCTGTTCGGCATGGTCCTGGACCGCACGACCTGGGGCTTCGGTCGATACCGCAGCTGGATGGTCATCAGCGCGCCGATCCTGATGATCTCCATCTACATGCTGTTCTTCGCCAGGCAGGGGGTCACCGGCCCTTACCTCTTCTTCTGGCTGCTGATTGCCTACTTCGGCTACTCGATCGCGGTTCTGGCCCACACCTCCTGGGCGGCCAAACTGTCGGAAGACTACCATCAACGATCGCGGATCTACGCCTTCTGGCAGACCGGAAACGTCGTCGGGATGATCCTGATCCTCACCCTGCCGGCCATCTTGAACGCGGTCGTCGAGGGCACCGAAGAGACCCAGATCGTCCACGGCCAGGGCTGGTTCATCGTCATCCTGCTGCCGCTGCTGATCGGTCTCGCCGCCTGGCGAGTGGCCGATCCGAAACCCGTCTCGGCGAGCAACGCCCATCAGGCCAACCTCGGCGACTACTTCCGCCTGATCGCCCGCCCGTCGGTGCTGCGCATCCTGGCCGCCGATCTGCTGACCAACCTGGCCCCCGGCATCGCGGGCACGCTGTTCTTCTTCTATTTCACGCGCGTGAAGGACTTCACCTTCATCGAGGCCTCGACCCTGCTGCTGTTCTACTTCTGCGCGGCGATCGCCGGGGCGATGATCTGGACGCCGCTGGCCAAGAAGTTCGGCAAGGCCAAGGCGTTGATCGCCGCCTGCATCACCTACGCCGTCGTGCAGTTCGCGGTGGTCACTCTGCCTTCCGGCAATTTCTGGCTCGCCGTTCCCTTCCTGCTCGCGGCCGGCATCCCCTTCTCGGCCGGTCCGCTGCTGCTGCGCTCGATGCTCGCCGACTATGCCGACGAGGAGCGACTGGAGACCGGCCAGGATCGGACCGGCCTGCTCTACGCCATCCTCACCGGTACGGTGAAAGTCGGCACGGCCACGGCCTCGGTCAGCCTGATCGTCCTGGAGGCTCTGGGCTTCAACGCCCAGAACGCCGCCGCCAGCAGCGCCCTCTCGATGCAGGGACTGCAGAGCCTCTACGCCTTCGCGCCGGGGATTATCGGCCTGCTCGCCGCCGCGGCCCTGATCGGCTATCCCCTGACTGAGGAGCGGCACGCCGAGATTCTCCGCAAGCTGGGCGAGCGGGACGGCGTACAGCCGCCGCCCGTGCCGGAGGACGTCGCCGTTGCCCAACCCCTCTCGCCCTAGTGCCGGCGACCATCCGATCTTCCGCCTGGTCGAGATCATGGCCAGGCTGCGCGACCCGGACGGCGGCTGCGCCTGGGATCTGGAGCAGACCTTCGCCACGATCGCGCCCTACACGGTCGAGGAGGCGTACGAGGTCGCCGACGCCATCGAGCGGGGCGACCTCAAGGACCTGAAGGAGGAGCTGGGCGACCTGCTCCTCCAGGTGGTCTTCCATGCCCGGATGGCCGAGGAGCAGGGCTCCTTCGATTTCGGCGACGTGGCCGACGCGATCTCCGACAAGATGGTCAGGCGACATCCCCACGTCTTCGGCGAACAGAGCAACCGCACCAGCGGCGAGCAGGTCGTCGCCTGGGAGGCCATCAAACAACAGGAACGCGCCGACAAGGCCAAGCACGGCGTGCTCGACGACGTGCCCGTCGGCCTGCCCGCCCTGACCCGCGCGGTGAAGCTGAACAAGCGCGCCGCCCGCGTCGGTTTCGTCTGGCCCAGCGTCAACGAGGTGCTGGACAAGCTCCACGAGGAGATCGACGAGCTGAAGGCCGAGATCTCCGCCGGCGACAAGGAGAAGCTGCGCGGCGAGCTGGGCGACGTGCTGTTCGTCGTCGCCAATCTGGCCCGCGAGCTGGACGTCGAGCCCGAGGACGCGCTGCGCGCCACCAACGCCAAGTTCGTCCGCCGCTTCGGCTACATCGAAGATCGCCTGGCCGAGCGCGGCAAGACCCCGGACCAATCGGACCTGGCCGAGATGGACGCGCTGTGGGACGAGGCCAAGGCGGCCGAGAAGGACCGCTAGCCGCCCCTTCGCCGCCTGCTAAACTGAACGAAAGCAGCAGGAAACGGTCATGGTCGAGAGTCTGGTCCAAGGGTTTACGCAAGATCGCTACGCGCCGGTCCGGGCGGCGTTCGAGGCCAATCTCGCCAGCGGCGAGGACATCGGCGCCTCGTTCTGCGCCACGTTGGAGGGCGAGACGGTCGTCGACCTCTGGGGCGGCCATGCCGACGGCGAGAAGACCCGCCCATGGGAGAAGGACACCATCGTCAACGTCTATTCGACGACCAAGACGATGACGGCTCTAACGGCGTTGCTGGTCGCCGACCGCGGCGGCCTCGATTTCGACGCCCCGGTCGCCCGCTACTGGCCTGAGTTCGCGGCCAACGGCAAACAGGACATCAAGGTCAGTCACCTGATGAGCCATTCGGCCGGCCTGTCCGGCTGGAAGGAGCCCATCACCGCCGACGTGCTCTACGACTGGGAGAAGGCCGTCGGATTGCTGGCCGCGCAAGCGCCCTACTGGGAGCCGGGGACGGCGCCCGGCTACCATGCCCTGACCCAGGGCTATCTGGTCGGCGAGGTCATCCGGCGCGCCACCGGGAAGACTGTGGGCGCCGTGTTCCGCGAGGAGATCGCCGAACCGCTTGGAGCGGACTTCCACATCGGCCTGCCCGCCTCCGAGGACAGCCGCGTCGCCCACCTGATCCCCCCGCCGCCGGGCGGCGGCATCTCGGAAGGCGGGCTGCAGTCAGACCTCCAGAAGAACATGGCGACCAACCCGCCGATCGATCCCCTGGTCACTCGCACCCGGGAATGGCGCGGCGCCGAGATTCCGGCCGCCGGAGGCACGGGCAACGCCCGATCGGTCGCCGAGATCCAGGCCATCCTGGCCAACGGCGGCGTCGCCAAGGGCAAGCGCTTCATCTCCGAGGCCGGCGTTCGCAAGGCGCTCGAACTCCAGATCGCCGGACATGACGTGATCCTGAACATGCCGACCCGCTACGGCATGGGTTTCGGCCTCGCCGGCGGCGCGGTCCCGTTCCCCAACCCCAACACGATCTACTGGGGCGGCTACGGCGGATCGCTGATCATCATCGACATGGATGCACGGACAACCTTCGCCTACGCCATGAACAAGATGGCGCCGACCACGACCGGCGACATGCGGGCCTTCACCCTGGCGATGGCCATGTGGGGCGCGCTGGCGAGTTGACGTCCTACTCCGCCGCCTCGGCCACGGTCGCTTCCGGGAACAGCCGTTCGAACCGGCCCAGGGCCTGACCGTCCAGCCGCACGCGAAGATGCAGGCCGCCTTCGGGCTGGTCGTGGCGGCCCATGACGCGGCCATGGCGGTAGAGCCAGGCCAGCGCCTCGCCGTCGGCGGCGTCCAGGACCACGTCGATCTCCGGCGTCACGTCGACCAGGTTGGCCAGGCGGCGCAGCAGAGCCTCGCAGCCCTCGCCGGTCACCGCGGAGACCAGGGCGGCCTCGGCGCGTCGGGCGGCGCCGGCGACGTCGTCGCGCTCGTCCTGCGGCAGCAGGTCGGCCTTGTTCCAGACCTCGATGATCCGGCGCCCCTCCTCGACGGTGACGCCGAGTTCTTCCAGCACCGCCTCGACGTCGCGCTTCTGGGCCTCGGTGTCGGGGTTGGCGATATCGCGGACGTGCAGGACCACGTCGGCTTCCTGCACCTCCTCCAGCGTGGCGCGGAACGCCTCGACCAGTTCGTGCGGCAGGTCCGAGATGAAGCCCACGGTGTCCGACAGGATCGCCGGCCGGCCGCCGGGCAGCTTCACCGTGCGCAGAGTCGGATCGAGGGTGGCGAACAGCATGTCCTGCGCCATCACCTCCGCCTCGGTCAGGCGGTTGAACAGCGTCGACTTGCCGGCGTTGGTGTAGCCGACCAGGGCGATGGTCGGATACGGGACCTTCTTGCGCGCCGTGCGATGCAGCGTGCGGGTGCGGCGGACCTCGGTCAGCTCCCGCTTCATCTTGGCGATGCGGTCGGCGATCTGGCGGCGGTCGAGCTCGATCTGGGTCTCGCCGGGGCCGCCCGTGCTGCCGGTGCCGCCGCGCTGGCGCTCCAGGTGGGTCCAGGTGCGGACCAGGCGCGAGCGCTCATAGTCCAGCCGGGCCAATTCGACCTGCAACCGCCCTTCCCGCGTGCGAGCGCGGCGGCCGAAGATCTCCAGGATCACCCCGGTGCGGTCGACGACCTTCACCTTCCAGGCGCGTTCGAGGTTCCGCTGCTGCACCGGCGACAGCGCCTCGTCGACCATGACGACGTCGATCTGCTCGACCTCGCACAGCAGGCGCAGCTCCTCGACCTTGCCGGAGCCGAACAGGGTCGCCGGGGTGCGGGCGCGCAAGGACACGACCCGAGCCTCGATCACCTCGAGGTCGAGCGCCTGGGCGAGGCCGACGGCTTCATCCAGCCGGGCCTGCGGGTCACGGGCGTCCGCCTGGGACGCCCGCGTCGGATGGAGAACAAGCGCCCTTTGAACCGGGACGCCGTGATCAATCAGTTGGGTCAATCGTCTTGTTCGGGGCCGGGCTCGTACAGCTGAACCGGCTGGGCGGGCATGATCGTGGAGATCGCGTGCTTGTAGACGAGCTGCGACTGGCCGTCCCGACGCAGCAGGACGCAGAAGTTGTCGAACCAGCTCACCACGCCCTGCAGCTTCACGCCGTTCACGAGGAAGATGGTCAGCGGCGTCTTCGACTTGCGCACGCTGTTGAGGAAGGTGTCCTGCAGGTTCTGTTTCTTGTCGCTCACGGGGATTCCCCTCTTTTCTTGGCCGGAGGGCAGGAGGCCCTCCACACACGCAAGGTCTTAATGCTTGGCCCGGAACGGGCCGGTCCGCAACCGTCAAGGACGGTTAGCGGCGATGACATCCACAGTTCAGGCGGATGCGGCCTCTATGTAGAGCGCCCGAAGCCGCGTCGCCACCGGTCCGGGCGTCCCGGCGCCGATCTTTTCGCCGTCGACGCTGACGACCGGCAGCACCAGCGAGCCCGCGCCGGTGATGAAGGCCTCGCGCGCGCCCTTGACCTCGTCGGGCGTGAAGGCGCGCTCCTCGAAGCGGATGTTCTGCTCGCCGAGCAGCGTGATGACGCTCTTGCGGGTCACGCCCCGCAGGATGTTGGCGCTGGTGTCGCGGGTGCGCAGCACGCCCTCCGCGTCGACGATCCAGGCGTTGGACGAGGCGCCCTCGGTGACCAGACCGTCGGGATCGACGAACCAGGCCTCGGCGCAGCCCCGTTCCTTGGCCGCCTGCTTGGCCAGGGCGTTGGGCAGGAGCCCAACGGTCTTGATGTCGCAGCGCCCCCAGCGGTTCTCCGGCAGGGTGATCACGCCCACGCCCTTGGCCGCCTTGGCCTCGGAGGCTTTGCGGTCGACCGACTTGGCGGTGATGACCACCGCCGGGACCGGCTGCGGATCCGGGAAGGCGTGGTCGCGGCGGGCGACGCCGCGGGTCACCTGCAGATAGACCAGCCCGTCGCGGACCCGGTTGCGCCGGATCGCCTCGCGCAGGACCAGCTCCAGCGCCTTGCGGCCCATCGGCTGGACGATGCGCAGCTCCGACAGGCTGCGCTCCAGGCGTTCGAAATGGCCGTCGGCGTCGGCCAGCTTGCCGCCGAACACCGCCCAGACCTCATAGACCCCGTCAGCGAGCTGATAGCCGCGATCCTCGATATGCACCGCCGCATCCCCGTGCCGCACGAAGCGGCCGTTGACGTAAGCCCACCTGGACATCAGTCCTCCTCGTCATCCCCGTTGCGCGCGCCGGTCAGGCCGAGGGACTTGAGCTTCCGGTGCAGCGCCGAACGCTCCATACCGATGAAGGCCGCCGTGCGGGAGATGTTTCCGCCGAACCGCAGTATCTGGGCGTTCAGGTACTCGCGCTCGAACAGCTCCCGGGCCTCGCGCAGCGGCAGCGCGATGATCTTCTCGGTGCCGATCGTCGCTCCGTCGGCGTCGTTGGACGACTCCGACGGCAGCATGGCGGCCGTCACCGGCTCGGCCGGATCGCCCGAGGCCAGGATCATCATCCGCTCGATGTTGTTGCGCAGCTGGCGGACGTTGCCGGGCCAGTCGTGGACCTGCAGCGTGGCCAGGGCGTCCTCGCCGAGCCGCCGGCGCGGCAGGCCGGTGGCCTCGGCGATGCGGTCGATGAAATAGGCGATCAGCTCGGGCACGTCGTCGCGCCGCTCGGACAGGCCCGGCACCCGCACGGGCACCACGTTCAGGCGATGGAACAGGTCCTCGCGGAAACGGCCGGCCGCGATCTCCTCGCGCAGGTCGCGGCTCGAGGACGAGATCACCCGCACGTCGACCTGCACGTCGCTGTCGCCTCCCACCCGGCGGAAGCGCTGCTCGACCAGGACCCGCAGGATGCGGCTCTGGGTCTCGCGCGGCATGTCGGCCACCTCGTCGAGGTAGAGCGTACCGGCGTGAGCGCGCTCGAAAACGCCGATCTTGCGCGGGCGACCGCCCTCGCCTTCCTCGCCGAACAGCTCAAGGTCCATGCGCTCGGGCGCCATGCCGGCGGCGCTGAGGGCGACGAATTCGCCCTTGATCCGCGGACTGCCGTCATGGATCAGGCGCGCGACCAGCTCCTTGCCCGACCCGGCCGGCCCGGCGATCAGGACGCGGCTGTTGGCCGGAGCGACCTTGGCGATCAGCTGGCGCAGCTGCTGGGCCGCCGCCGACTTGCCGATCAGGCCGTCCGGCGTCAGGGACTGGGTCCGCAGCCGCCGGTTCTCGCGCTTGAGGCTCGCCGCCTCGATCGCGCGCTCGACCACCAGCAGCAGCCGGTCGGATTTGAACGGCTTCTCCAGGAACTCGTAGGCGCCGCGCTTGATGGCGCTGACCGCCGTCTCGATGTTGCCGTGGCCGCTGATCATGATGATCGGCAGGTCGGCGTCGAGCCCCTTGACCATGTCGAGCAGCTCGAGCCCGTCCATGCCGCCGCCCTGCATCCAGATGTCGAGGATGATCAGGGCCGGCTTGCGCGCGCGGATGGCCGCCAGCGCCTGCTCGGAATCTGCCGCCGTCCGCACGGCGTAGCCTTCGTCATCGAGGATTCCCGAGACCAGTTCGCGGATGTCTGCTTCGTCATCGACGACCAGAACGTCAGCCGCCATGCGCCGCCTCCTTCAGTTCGGGCGCGGCCGTCCTACGCGCGAGTGGAAAACAGAGAGTGACCCGGGCCCCCGACAGCGTAACGGCGTCCCCCAGCGCCAGTTCGCCGCCATGATCCTCCAGGATGCGTTTGACGATCGCCAGACCCAGGCCGGTGCCCTTCTCCCGCGTCGTCACATAGGGTTCGGTGAGGCGGTCGCGATCGCGCGACGGCAGCCCCACCCCGTTGTCCTCGATCTCGAAGATCAGCTTCGAGCCGTCCAGCTTCAGGGCGGCGTGGATGCGCCCCGCGCCCGGCGCCGGATCGCCGGCGGACACCGCCTCGGCGGCGTTCTTCAGAATGTTGGCCAGCGCCTGTCCGACCATGCGCTCGTCGCAGCTCAGCACCACGCCTTCGGGCGGATCGTCCATCGAGACCTCGATCTTGGGGCTGGCCACCCGCTGGGCGAAGACCGCCTGGCGCAGCAGCTCGGCGGGATCGGCGTCGGCGAACCGCGGCGCCGGCATGCGGGCGAAGGCCGAGAACTCGTCGACCATCCGGCCGATGTCGCCGACCTGCCGGATGATGGTGTCGGTGCAGCGGTCGAAGATTTCCAGATCGGTGGTGATGTCCTTGCGGTACTTGCGCCGGATTCGCTCGGCCGACAGCTGGATCGGGGTCAGCGGGTTCTTGATCTCGTGGGCGATGCGGCGGGCGACGTCGCGCCAGGCCGCGTTGCGCTGGGCGGTGATCAGCCGGGTGATGTCGTCGAAGGTCAGGACCACGCCGTCCGAGGCCGCGCCGCTGGCCCGCACCCGCAGACGACGGGTCTCGGCCTCGCGGGCGACGTCGACCTCTTCCTCGACCTCGGCCTGGATCTCCGCCGCCCGGCCGGCGACGGGCGCCAACTCGGGCGCGAGCGCCTCCAGCGGGTGGCCGTTCATGGCGCCGGGTTCGACGCCGAGCAGGATCGCCGCCTGCCGGTTGGCCGCCGACACCCGGCCGTCCGCGTCCAGACCCACGACGCCGGCGCTGACGCCCGACAGCACGGTCTCGATGAACTGCCGTCGTGACTCCGCCTCGAGCCCCGCATCCTTCAGGGCGGCCTGCTGCGCCTGAAGATCGGAGGTCATGCTGTTGAAGGCGCGGGACAATCCGGCCATCTCCTGAGGCTGGTCGCCGGTTTCGACCCGGACGCTCAGATCGCCGCCGGCGATCCGCCCCGCGGCCTGGACCAGTCGCGCCACCGGCGCGGCGATCGAGTTGCCGACCGGGATGGCCAGCCAGGCGGCGCCGACCAGCAGCAGCAGCACGGTCTCGACATAGGTCAGGGCGAAGGCGCCCTGCAGGCGCAGCTTGTTGTCGTCGGCCTCGCGATAGCTGACCAGCTGGGCCTCGGCGTCGCGAAGCTGGCTGATGATGCCGGCGCTGGCCGGGCGAACGACGTAGAGATAGGCGTCCTCGTAGCCCCGCAGACGGTACAGGCCGCGGAAGACGTCCGTCGAGGGGAAGGTCTCGGCCGAGATCGAGTCGCCGTCGTCCGCCGCATCGAAGCTCATCCTCGGCGGGGCCAGGAACGCCGGCGCGTTGGGGGCCTCGGCGCGGGCCATGACCCGGCCGTCGCGATCGATGACGTAGACGCCGACGAAATCACCTCGCGCCAGCTGCCCCAGATAGTGGCTGTAGGCGATCGGCGAGCTGGACAGGCCGTCTGAGGCCCGGTTGAGCTCGCGTCCCACCTCGGTGGTGTCCTGCCACAGCGCCTTGGTCTGTTCGTCGACATAGGTCCGGGCCACGGTCGCCGAGTTCTCGACGATGGTGCGGACCTTCTGGCTGAACCAGTAGTCGACGCCGGAGATCACGACGCCGCCGAAGAACAGCGCCACCACGATGGCCGGGGCGACGGTGGCGAGGCTGAACAGGGCCATGAAGCGCAGCTGCAGCCTGGCGCCGGCGTCGCTGTTGCGGTTCAGCAGCAGCCGCATGACCCGCAGCGCGACCAGCGAGGCCAGCGCCAGGATCAGGACCAGATTGAAGACCAGCAGGCCCAGCATGACCTGGACGTCGGCGCTGATCGGCCCGACCTCGGGCGGCCTGGACGCCAGCAGCGCGCCGGTGATGGTCAGGATCACCGCCAGGACATAGCCGCCGCCGAGCAGGTACGGCGACTCGACGACCCGTCGCCATGTCGGCGGCCGGGCGCCCGCCGACGGCTTGGCAGCCTCTGACGCGACCGAACTCATGACCGCAGCCTAGGTCGAACTGCGGCCCAACCGCAACACCCTTGTTGCGCGAGGACGTCAGCGCTTGCCGCGCACCATCTCCACGCCCAGGTCCTGGATCTTCTTGCGCAGGGTGTTGCGATTCAGGCCCAGGATCTCGGCGGCCCGCACCTGGTTGCCGCGCGTGGCCGCCAGGGTCAGCTGGATCAGCGGCCGTTCGACGTCCTCCAGCACGCGGTCGTAGAGGCCCGGCGCCGGGACGCCGTCGGGCTGGTCGGCGAAATGGCCGGCCAGATGGCGCTCGACGAGCTGGGACAGGGTCATCGGGCCCGCCTCGCCGGCGATCGGCGTGTGGTCCTGCAGCTCGCGGTCGATGATGCGGGCGGTGATCAGCTCCTCGGCGTAGAGGGCGCAGACCCGGCGGATCAGGTTCTCCAGCTCACGGACGTTGCCGGGCCAATCGTGAGCCTTCATCCGCTCGAGCGCGGACTGGTCGATGGTCTTGGCCGGCAACCCCTCGCGGGCGGCGCGCAGCAGGAAGGAGCGGGCCAGGTCCGGAATGTCCTCGACCCGGTCGCGCAGCGGCGGCAGGCGCACCGGCGCGACGTTCAGCCGGAAGAACAGGTCCTCGCGGAACAGTCCCTGCTGGATCAGGGCGCGCAGATCGCGATTGGTCGCGGCGATGATCCGGACGCTGGGTGGTCGTCCGGTCTTGGGATTGAGCGCCGGCTCGGCGCCGTCGATCACCCTCAGCAGCCGGCTCTGGGCGTCGAGCGGCATGTCGCCGATCTCGTCCAGGAACAGGGTGCCGCCGTCGGCCTCGACCAGCTTGCCCAGGTCCCCTTCCCCGCGGCCGAACAGCTCGGTCTCGACCCGCTCGCGCGGCACGGCCGCCAGGTTGATGACCACGAACTTGCCGTCCCGGCGCCGGCCCAGGTCGTGCAGCGCCCGGGCGACCAGCTCCTTGCCGGCCCCGCTCTCGCCCAGGATCAGCACGGTCAGGTCGGCCCCGACCAGACGGGCGACGGTGCGATAGACCTCCTGCATCGCCGCCGACCGTCCGATCAGGGGCAGCCGCTCGTCCTTCATGGCGCGCGCCTGGGCCTTGGAGGCCTCGGCGTCGGCGGGCCGCGACAGGGCGCGGCGGGCGGCGGCGGTGACGTCGTCCAGGTCGAAGGGCTTGGAGACGTATTCGAACGCCCCGGCGTCGGCGGCGTTGACCGCCGTCAGCAGGGTGTTCTGGGCGCTCATCACGATGATCGGCAGCCGGGGCCGGTCCTTGCGGATACGCGGCAGGACGTTGAACACGTTCTCGTCCGGCATGACCACGTCGGTCAGGATCAGGTCGCCCTCGCCGTCCTGGACCCATTTGAGCAGGGTCGAGGCGTTGCCGGTGGCCCGGACCTGGTAGCCCAGCCTCGTGAACGCCTGGCTGAGGACCAATCGGATCGAGCTGTCGTCGTCGGCGATCAGGATCTTCTTGGACGCGTTGGCGGCGTTCATGCAGGGCTCTCTCAGCTGGCGACGGGAAGCAGGACCCGGAAGACCGTCCGGCCGGGCTCGGACTCGAAATCGATCAGGCCGCCGTGACCGGCGACCAGCTTGGCGCAGAGGGCCAGGCCCAGGCCCGCCCCGTTGGCCTTGGAGGTGACGAAGGGCTGGAACAGGTGGTCGCGCATCACCGTCGGCACGCCGGGACCGTTGTCCTGGATCTTCACCTCCAGCGGCGCGCCCTGCTGGACCTGACCGTCGCCGCCGCGCACGCGAACGCCGGGACGCCAGGCGGTGGAGATGGTGATCTCGCCCCGGCCGTCGCCGCGCCCGTGGGCGGCTTCGGCGGCGTTCTTGACCAGGTTCAGGAAGATCTGGATCAGCTGATCCTCGTCGCCCCAGGTCGGCGGCAGCGAGGGGTCATAGCGCTCCCTCAGCTCCAGGCCGTCGGCGACGCCGTTGGCGACCAGGGCCCGGACACGGTCCAGCACGCGGTGGATGTTGACCGCTTCGCGCTCGGGCGGCGCGTCGTCGCTGAAGGCCTCCATGCGGTCGACCAGACGGCGGATGCGCTCGGTCTCGTCGACGATCAGCTGGGCCAGCGGCTGGTCCTCGGCGGCCGCGCCGGTCTTCAGCAGCTGGGCCGCGCCGCGGATGCCGGCCAGCGGGTTCTTGATTTCGTGGGCCAGCATCCGGCCGAGGCCGACCACGGAGCGCAGCCCGGCAGGATCGGTCCCGCGCTCGGCGCCCAGGCCGCCGCCGCGCAGATGCAACGTCAGCAGCACGGCTTCGTCGCCCAGGGGCGTCGCCGCGCAGTCGGCCTCGAAGGTCGGATGGCCGAACAGCGCGATCTCCACGGCGTGTTCACGGACCCGGACACCTTCTTCCAGCGCCCGGCTGATCAGGGCCAGCAACGGCGAGCCGGGCGGCAGCGCGCCCTGGACCCGCCCGCGCGCCAGCAGCCCCAGGCCCTGGCCGAACAGCGCTTCGGCCGCCTCGTTCGCCGCGGCGAGAGCGCCGTCCCCCGCGATCAGCAAGGCCGGCTCCGGACTCGCATCGAAGGCCAGCGCCTTCAGGTCCGGAGCGGCGGCCGAGGCGCCGAGGAAAAGGGAGCGGCCGGTCACGCCGCCAGCCTTCCCGTCGCCGGCGCCCACAGGGCGGCCAGGCCGGCCTCGACCTCGGCCGGGTCGTCCAGGCTGCACAGCCGGGCGCGGGCTTCGCGGCGCATCTGGGCGTCGGCCGGCTGCGGCGCCGCCTCGATGTAGGCGGCCAGATGCTTGCGGAACATGCGCAGACCCAGCTTGGGCCCGTAGAAGGCGATGCTGTCGCGGAAGTGGCCGACCGCGATCTCCAGCCGTTCGGCCAGGTCCGGCTCGCCGTCGGCGCGGCCGTCCAGCTCGGCCTCGATCGCGCGCGCGATCCAGGGCTTGCCGACCACGCCGCGGCCGACCATCACCCCGTCGGCGCCGGACTGGCGCAGCGCTTCGGCCGCCGTGGCGCCGTCGACGATGTCGCCGTTGACGATCACCGGCGCCGACACGGCTTCCTTCACCGCCCGCACGGCGCTCCAATCCGCGGCGCCCTTGTAGAACTGGCAGCGGGTGCGGCCATGGACGGTGATCGCCCGCGCGCCGACCGCCTCGGCTCGGCGAGCAAACTCCGGCGCGTTGCGGGTCCGGTCGTCCCAGCCCAGGCGCATCTTCACGGTGACGGGGATGTCGACGGCCTCGACGGCGGCGGCCACCAGCCTCTCGGCCAGGTCCAGGTCGCGCATCAGGGCCGAGCCGGACTGGACGCCGGTGACCTCGCGCGCCGGGCAACCGAAATTCAGGTCGACGATGTGAGCGCCGGCCTGGGCCGCCAGCCGCGCGCCCTCGGCGATCCACTGCGGATCGCGGCCGACCAGCTGCACGACCATCAGCGGCAGCCCCTCGCCCACCGCGGCGCGGCGGACGACGTCGGGCCGTCCCTTGGCGAACTCGGCGCAGGCGACCATCTCGGTCGCCGCATAGGCCGCGCCCAGCCGCGAGGCCGCCATGCGGAACGGCAGGTCGGAAATGCCGGTCATCGGCGCGATCCAGACGCGCCCCGGAACCTCGACTTCGCCGACCTGGAGCTTGTTGCTCATTTCGTAGTCACCTTCATCGCCACCTTTTTAGGCAGGATTGTGCGGCGCCGTAAAGGTTGGAGATGGACGCGGCGCGCCCTAAACAACCGGCATGAGCTTTTCGGTCGTCATCGTCGCCGCCGGCGGAGGAACCCGCGCCGGCCAGGGTCTGGCCAAGCAGTGGCGGCCGTTGCTGGGCCGCCCCGTCCTGCGCTGGTCGGTCGAAGCCCTGCTCGGCGCGGGCGCGCGGCAGGTGGTCGTAGTCGTGGCCGGGGACGGAGAGGCCCTCGCCGCCGAGGCCCTGGCCGGCCTCGACGGCTGGACCACGGCGCGCGGCGGGGCGACCCGTGCGGACTCGGTCCAGGCCGGCCTGCACGCCGTCGACGGTCCGGCCGACGAGCCGGTGCTGGTCCATGACGCGGCCCGCCCGTTCGTCTCCGCCGATCATGTCCGGGCGCTGCTGGCGGCGCTGGAGACCGCGGACGGCGCCCTGCCCGCCCAGCCGGTGGCCGACACCCTGAAGCGGCAGGACGGCGACGCGGTGACCACGACCTCCCGCGAGGGCCTCTGGCGCGCCCAGACGCCCCAGGCCTTCCGCCGCGACCGGCTGCTGGCCGCCTACGCCGCCTGGACCGGCGGCGAGCCGACCGACGACGCCCAGGTGGTCGAGGCCGCCGGCGGCCGCATCGCCCTGACCGCCGGCGACCCCCTGCTGATGAAACTGACCTATCCCGAGGACTTCGACATGGCCGAGCGCCTGGCGGGCGCCGCCCGCGTGATCCGGACCGGCCAGGGCTTCGACGCCCATCGCTGGGGGCCTGGCGAGGCCGTCTGGCTGTGCGGCGTGCGCATCGACCACGACCAGACCCTGATCGGCCACAGCGACGCCGACGCCGGCCTGCACGCCCTGACCGACGCGATCCTGGGCGCGATCGGCGAAGGCGACATCGGCGACCACTTCCCGCCCACCGACCCGAAGTGGAAGGGCGCGGCCAGCGACCTGTTCCTGGAGCACGCCGCCGGGCTGGTGACGGCCAGGGGCGGCCGGATTCTGAACGTCGACGTGACGCTCGTCTGCGAGCGGCCGAAGATCAAGCCGCACCGCCAGGCCATGCGCGAGCGGCTGGCGACGATCCTGAGCCTGCCGCTGGACCGGGTCTCGGTGAAGGCGACCACGACCGAGGGCATGGGCTTCCCCGGCCGCGGCGAAGGGCTGGCCGCCCAGGCGCTGGCGACCGTCGAGACTCCGGCCTGACGCCGAAGGCCTAGCCGCCGTCCCAGCGCTCCCGCAGCCGGCCGTACAGGGCGCCGACCAGGTTGATGTAGTCGTCGGTCCAAGGCCGCGCGCCGGCGGAGTCCGCCCGGACCCACCGGGCGTCCGCCTCGTAGGCGGCCAGCGCCGCCGGCGAGCGGCCGACGATCAGCACGTCCTCGCCCGACTCCCAGTAGTTCGGCGAGGCGGCTGCGCGCTGGTGGCGCTGCAGCAAGGCGTAGCCGCCCGCGGCCCTGGCCACCGCCATGGCGGGCGTGCGCAGCTCCAGGTGCCGGTTCGACAGGTGCATGATCAGCACCCCGTCCGGCTTCAGCTTCGACAGGTATTCGCGCACGGCCTCGACCGTCATCAGGTGGCCCGGGATGGCGTCGGACGAGAAGGCGTCCAGCAGCAGAACGTCGAACGTCCCGGCCGGCTGCTTGTCGAGCGTCAGGCGGGCGTCGCCCAGGACGAAATCGACCTGCCCCCGGGCGCATTGCGTCGTGTAGGTGAAGTCGCCGGACTCGTGAGCGATGCGGATCACCAGCGGGTCGATCTCGAAGAAGGTCAGATGGTCGCCGGCGCGGTTGTAGGCCGCGACCGACCCCGTCCCGAGGCCGACGGCCCCGACCCGCAGCGCGGACTTCATGGCCGCCTCCGTTTCGAAGACCTGACCGATCGGCGTCTCCGGCGCGTAGTAGACCAGCGGGCGGCAGCGGTACTGCGGCGCCTTGGCCTGGGCGCCGTGCAGCGTGGTGCCGTGAGCCAGCAGGCGCAGCTCGCCGTCGAGACGCGGCTCATAGGCCCGGGTCTGGCGCAGAACGCCGAAGAAGCTGCGCTCCGTGCTGATCACCTCGGCCCGGTCGCCGAGCGTCTGAGCGCTGATCGCCAGCAGCGCCAGCATCGCGGTGAAGGCCAGGCGGCGCCGATGCAGCAGGCCGGCGGAGACCAGGGTGACGGCCAGCAGCGCCTTCAGCGTCGTCATGGCGTCGAAGGTCATGAAGTCCTTCACCCGCCCGACCAGCAGGAACACCGCGATGGCGGCCGCCGCGCCGGTGACCAGGACGCCCCATTCCCAGACCGACAGCCTTCCCCGGCCCCATGGACGGGCCAGGCCGACCAGCACCAACGCCAGCGGGTACTCCAGGACCCAGTCGAACAGCTGCGGCGCCAGGAAGGCGTTGAAGGCCCCGCCGACCACGCCGCCGACCGACAGGCAGAGGTAGAACTCGGTGAGGTGCGACGGGTCCGGCCGTCGCGCCACCAGCGCCTGGTGGCAGACCAGGGCGCTCAGGAAGAAGGCGGCCAGGTTGATCAGCAGCACCAGGGGCATCTCGCCGCCCTGCAGCGGGACCATGAAGATGCAGACGGGCAGCGCCGCCGCCTGAAGCAGCAGCGCCACATAGGGCGAGACCAGCGGCCGGGTCTGGAAGGCGATGATGAAGGTCAGCAGATACAGCGCCAGCGGCGCGACCCACAGGAACGGCGCCGAGGCCACATCGGTGGCCAGGTGGGTGGTCACGCCGAGCATCAGGCTCGAGGGGAGCGCCGCCAGGCCGATCCAGACCAGCCGGTCGCGCCAGCGCGGCGCCGGCGTCGGCGTCGGCTCGGTCGCGGCGGAGACCTCGGCGACGCCGGCCGTCGCGGCGCTGCGCCAGACCAGCACCGCCAGCGAGGCCAGGATCAGCACGAAGGCCAGGTAGCCGCCGCTCCAGCTCCAGCGCTGCGCCTGGAGCGTCATCAGCGGCTCCATCAGCACCGGATAGGCCAGCAGGGCCAGCAGGCTGCCGAGGTTGCTGGCGGCGTAGAGGGCGTAGGGCTCGCCCCCGCCCTGCCCGCGCGTACGGGCGTACCAGGCCTGGACCAGCGGGGCGGTGGCCGACAGGATCGCGAACGGCAGGCCGATCGACAGGGCCAACACCCCGAGCAGCCAGAGGTTCGGCATGGTCGAGGACGGCTCGCCCAGCAGGCCGGAGATGCGCAGCGGCAGGGTCAGGCCGGCCAGGACCAGGGCGACGATGTGGACGATGATCTGTCGCCGCACCGTCGGCAGCTTCTGCAGAAAGTGCGCATAGCCGTAGCCGACCAGCAGCGCCGTCTGGAAGAAGGCCATGCTGGTGTTCCAGACCGCCGGCGATCCGCCCAGCATCGGCAGCACCAGCTTGGCGACCATCGGCTGGACCATGAACACCAGCGCCGCGCTGGTGAAGACCGCGACGACGAACAGCGGCGGCGTGCGGGCGGCCGGAGCGGACGGGACGGCGGCCGGAGCGGCGGTCGTTTCGGTCATGACGGCTCGAATCGGCTTGAAAGTCGGTCGACGACGATGTTGGGGTCATTCCTCGTCAGAACGCCAGCGTCCGGAGAACCGCGTCATGTTTCCGCTCGAGATCGAGACCCTGGCCCGGCTGCTGATCGAGGAAGTCCGCGAACGGCATCTGCGCTTGGTCACGGCGGAGAGCTGCACCGGCGGGCTGGTGGCGGCGGCGATCTGCGCCATCCCCGGCGCCTCGGACGTCTTCGAGCGCGGCTTCGTGACCTACACCAACCGGGCCAAGGAGGAGATGCTGGGCGTGCCGGGCGATCTGATCGCCGACTTCGGAGCCGTGTCCGAGCCGGTGGCCCGGATGATGGCCGAAGGCGCCCTGAACAACTCCCGCGCCCACATCGCCGTGGCCATCACCGGCGTGGCCGGCCCCGGCGGCGGCTCGCCGATGAAGCCGGTCGGCACGGTGCATCTGGCGACCGCGCGCAGCACCGGCGGCATCCGCCATGTCCACGAGGTCTTCGACGGCCCCGAACGCCAGGACGTCCAGCTCGCCGCCGTCGCCGTGGCCCTGCAGATGCTGCGGGACGCGATCTAGGACATGGCGTCCTTCGAACGCTCGCTTGAGGCTCGCGCCTCAGGATGACGTGTTCCGAGCTCGTCATGGCGAGGAGACGGCCGTCAGGCCGCCGTCTCGAACCACGCACGGCGCCTCAGGCCGCGCCGTACAGCGTCCTCGCCCGGTCGTCGAAACAGCGGATTAGCTTGTCGACGGCGTGGTTGAAGTTGGCGTTCAGCAGGCGATCCAGGAAGCCGACCTTGAACTCGAAGTCGATCTCGAACTCGACGCAGCAGCCCTGCTCGTGCGGCAGGAAGCGCCAGCGGTTCTGCAGCCGGCGGAACGGGCCGCTGATCAGGGAGACGTCGATGGTTCGCGCCGCGGCGTCGCGGCGGACGCGGGTCGAGAAGCGCTCCCGCAGGAAGGAGAAGCCGACGGCGGCCTCGGCGTCGATGCTGGTCACGCCGCCGCCCTCGTCCTGGGCGTTCCAGGTGCGCAGGGCCGTGATCCAGGGCACGAACTGCGGATAGCGCTCGACGTCGCCGACCAGGTCGAACAGCTGGTCGGGCGTGTACGGCAGGATGCGGGTCAGTCGGTGGCGCAACTACGCCGCCGCTTCCTTGGCCTCGCGGGCCGCCTTCAGGCGGGCGAAGTCCTCGCCGGCGTGGTGCGAGGAGCGGGTCAGCGGGCTGGCGGAAACCATCAGGAAGCCCTTGGCCCGGGCGATCTGCTCGTAGGCCTGGAACTCTTCCGGCGTCACGAACCGGTCGACGGGCGCGTGCTTGCGGGTCGGCTGCAGGTACTGGCCGATGGTGATGAAGTCGACGCCGGCGGACCGCATGTCGTCCATCACCTGCATGACCTCTTCCTTGGTCTCGCCCAGGCCGACCATCAGGCCCGACTTGGTGAACCGGCGCGGGTCGCGCTCCTTCACCTTGTCCAGCAGGCGCAGCGAATTGTAGTAGCGCGCGCCCGGCCGGATGCTCAGGTACAGCCGCGGAACGGTCTCGAGATTGTGGTTGAAGACGTCCGGCGCGGAGTCGATGACCACCTCGGCGGCCCCGTCCTTGCGCAGGAAGTCGGGCGTCAGGATCTCGATGGTGGTCTGGGGGGCGGCTTCGCGGATGGCGTAGACCACCTCGGCGAAGTGGCGGGCGCCCCCGTCGAACAGATCGTCGCGGTCCACCGAGGTGATGACCACGTGCTTGAGGCCCATCTTGGCGACCGCCTCGGCCACCCGGCGCGGCTCGTCCGGGTCGAGCTGGTTCGGCTTGCCCGTGGTGACGTTGCAGAAGGCGCAGGCTCGGGTGCAGATCTCGCCCATGATCATCATGGTCGCGTGCTTCTGGGTCCAGCACTCGCCGATGTTCGGACAGGCGGCCTCCTCGCAGACCGTGACCAGCTTGTGCGAGCGCACGATCTCGCGCGTCTCGTTGTAACCGTTCGATCCGGGCGCGCGCACGCGCAGCCATTCCGGCTTGCGCAGCAGCGGGGTGTCGGGACGGTTCTGCTTCTCGGGGTGGCGCGGGCGCGCCTTGAGGGTGTCGATGACCACGGCCATGGCTCCTAAATCGGCCTTCTGGCGCTCGGGATCAAGCGGCGTCCTCTTGCGGCGCACACAAACCGCGGGAAGACTGAGCCCGATGCGTCTCGGACTCGCTCTCGCCGGCCTGCTGATCGTCCTGACCGGCTGCGGCGGGGCGGACCAGCGCGCGCCGTTCGCCGACAGCCGAATCCCGCCGTCGCTGGCGCCCCGTTTCTGGGCCCCGGAGGGGTGGGGCTGGGGCCTGATCGGGGTCGGCGACGCGCCGCCGCAGCGCTACGGCGTGGCGGCTCCCTCGACCGCGCCGCGGGGGGCCCTGCTCATCCTGACCGACGACGGCGAGCTGGCGGAAGCCTGGTTCGAAACGGTCCGCGACTTCAATGCCGCCGGCTACACGGTCTGGGTGCTGGAACGCGCCGGCCAGGGCGGCTCCGCGCGTTACGCCTCCCCTCGCGATCTGATCCATGTCCCGAACTTCGAGGGCGACGTCGCGGCGACGAAGGCGCTGGCGCGCAACATCGTCGAGAGCGACCGCGGCCTCCCGCTGACCATCATCGGACAGGGCGTCGGCGGCCTGGTGGCGTTGTCGGCGGTCGATGGAGGGGCCCCCGCCGCCGCGCTCGTGCTCTCGAGTCCGCGGCTGGCCCCGTCGAGCGGAAAGAACAAGCCCATGCCGGCCTGGCTGCTGCGAGTCGGCCTGGGCCGCCTCCCCGAAGGGGTCGGCCAGGGCTGGAAGCGCGACGGCGCGGACGCCTTCAAGGCCGGGCGCACGCAGGATCGGCGGCGCGGCGGCGTGCAGATGGCCTGGCAGACGGCCAATCCCGACCTGCGGATGGGCGGGCGCAGCCTGGGCTGGACCTCGGCCTTCGAGGCCGAATCGAAGGCCGCCTTGGGGCGGGCGAAGGATATCCGGCTCCCCACCCATCTCCTCGCGACCCGGGCGAGACCCGAGGGCGCACTGGCCTACAGGGCCTGCGGGACGATGCCCCGATGCACCGCCACGGGAATCGAGCCTCCGCCCGGCCGCCCGGCCGCCGCCCCCGGCGCCAGCTGGTTCCTGGGCGTCGACGCGGTTCGCCTATGGTGGCTGGATCAGGTCCTGTGCTTCGCCCCGCAGCGATCGTCGGCGCCCGAAATGCCTAACCGCCGCAACTGCCCCATGGACGGGGTGAGCCCTGCCCTCTCCGGTCACCGTTTGTGACAAATCTTTTCAAGCGTGATCCGGCCCGATAGGGTCAGGCCCCAACGATACTGGTGGGAAACATCCGGGGAGTTTCACCCACATGCCGCGTGCTTACGACGCGCGGGCCGGCGAGCGGTCTCTGTTTGACGCCCTGCTCGACGCCCGCGACCGATACGGCGCCAAGAAGCCGATCCTGGAAGATCAGGAACGCAATCCGCTCACCTACACCGACGTGGTCCGCGCCAGCTTCGCGCTGGGCCGCAAGATCGCCGGCTTCACCGCCAAGGGCGAACATGTCGGCGTGCTGCTGCCGTCCAGCGCCGGGGTGGTGGTCACCTTCTTCGGCCTGCATGCCTTCGGCAGGATTCCGACGATGCTCAACTTCACCGCCGGTCTGCGCAACCTGCGCGCCGCCGTGAAGCTGGGCCGGGTGAAGACCGTGCTGACCGCCCATCGCTTCATCGAGCAGGGCAAGCTGCACGACGTCATCGACGCGCTCGAGGAGACCGGCGCCAAGGTCGTGTACCTGGAGGACGTCCGCAAGACGATCGGCCTGCCCGACAAGCTGTACGCCGCCACCGCCGGGACGTTCCCCCGCCGCTTCCGCGCCGAACTGTCGCCGGACGCGCCGGGCGTGATCCTGTTCACCTCAGGCAGCTTCGGCGCGCCGCGCGGCGTGGTGCTGAGCCACAAGAACCTGGTCAGCAACGTCCGCCAGATCGAGGCCCACATCGACCTCGACCCCAACTGGGTCATGTTCAACCCGCTGCCGACCTTCCACTGCTTCGGCCTGACCGGCGGGGTGCTGCTGCCGCTGCTGACCGGGATGAAGGCGTTCGAGTATCCCTCCCCGCTGCACACCAAGCAGATCCCGCCGCTGATCAAGGAGAGCGGCGCCTCGATCCTGCTGGCGACCGACACCTTCGTGAACCAGTACGCCCGCGCGGCGGAGACCGACGAGCTGTCGGGCCTGCAGTTCGTGGTCTGCGGCGCCGAGAAGGTCCGCGAGGAGACCCACAAGCTGGTCCAGGAACGGTTCGGCGGCGTGCCGCTGCTGGAAGGCTACGGCGCGACCGAGGCCTCGCCGGTGGTGGCGGTGAACAAGCCGACCGACAACCGCCACGGCACCGTCGGCGGCCTGCTGCCGGGCATGACCGCGCGGCTGGACGTGGTCGAGGGCATCAACGACGGCGGCCGGCTGTACCTGCAGGGCCCGAACATCATGTCCGGCTACCTGCGCGAGGACGGCGGCATCGACCCGCCCGAGGGCGGCTGGCACGACACCGGCGACGTGGTCACGATCGACACCGAGCACGACGACTGGATCACCATCAAGGGCCGGGTGAAGCGTTTCGCCAAGATCGGCGGCGAGATGGTCTCCCTGACGGCGGCCGAGGACCTGGCCGTCTCGGTCTGGCCGGACAGCCGCCACGCAGTGGTGGCCATGCCCGACAAGAAGAAGGGCGAACGGCTGGTGCTGTTCACCGATCGGGCGGACGCCGACGTCGGGCCGCTGGTCGCCCACGCCCAGAGCATCGGCGCGCCGGAGCTGGCCGTCCCTCGGCGGATCGTCAGGATCACCGAGGTTCCCGTCCTGGGCACCGGCAAGACCGATTATGTCGCCATCCAGCGCATGGCCGAGACCGAGGCCCAGGCGGCGTAAAGTCGATCGACATTCAGCCCGGGCGCATCCGCATTCATCCGATGGTCCTCGCGCAGGCGGGGACACACGGGGATAGGGACATACTCGATGTGAATGTCGATCGGCCCTAGCCTCCAGGCTGGGTTCGCTCACACCAAAAGCCGGGGCGCACGGAAGGCGAGAATCGCGTTCCATTTCCCCTTGGACCTGACAGGTCGGCCGGATCACCCGGCCGGCGCGGGTCCTCAGGGAGGCTCGCCATGACCGGTCTCGACGCCTGGGCGCCGCGCGCGCTCAGCATTCTGCGCATCCTCGTCGCCCTCAGCTTCATGTCCCACGGCCTGATGAAGCTCTGGGGCTTCCCGGCGCCGCAACCGGGCGCGCCCGATCCCCTGCCGCTGATCCTGATGGTCGCCGCCTGGCTCGAGGTGGTCGGCGGAGCCCTGCTGGTGCTGGGTCTCTTCACCCGCCCCGTGGCCTTCGTTCTGTCGGGCCAGATGGCCTGGGCCTTCCTGCTGGCTCACGCCCAGTCCACCGGCACCATCGTGCCGGCCCTCAACCAGGGCGAGGCCGCCTATCTGTTCTGCTTCATCTTCCTGTACCTGGTCTTCGCCGGCGGCGGCGAATGGAGCCTCGACCGCATCGTGCGGAAGAAGGGCTGATCCGAGGACCGGCGGCGTCGAGCGCGCGGCCGGCCTAGCGCCGCGCCTCGGTCGCCATCCTGATCGCCAGCCCGCCCAGGACCGTGGCCATCAGCCAGCGCTGGACGATCACGAAGGCCGGCCGGCCGGCCAGGAATCCGGCGATGGTCCCGGCCGCCAGGGCGATCGAGGCGTTGACGCTGAGGCTGATGGCGATCTGGGTCCCGCCCAGGACGAGAGACTGGCTCAGCACCTCGCCGCGCGCCGGGTCGATGAACTGCGGCAACAGCGACAGGTACAGCATCGCCGCCTTGGGATTCAGCAGGTTGGTCAGGAACCCCAAGGCGATCAGCTTGGTCGGACTGTCCTTGGGCAGTTCGCGAACCTGAAACGGCCCGGCGCCGCCCGGCTTGATCGCCTGCCAGGCCAGCCAGAGCAGATAGACCGCCCCGCCGAAGCGCAACACGTCGTAGGCCAGCGGCGCGGCCATCAGCAGAGCAGTGATGCCGAGGGCCGCGCTGACCAGATAGACGATGAAACCGGCCGCCACCCCGATCAGCGACACCAGCGCCGCCGCCCGTCCCTGGCTGATCGATCGCCCGATCAGATAGAGCATGTTCGGCCCCGGCGTCAGGCTCATGGCCAGGCAGACCAGGGCGAAGGCGATCAGGGTCTTGGCTTCGGGCACGCGGACTCGGCTTCAGGCTGGAAGGCCGGACGCGGCGCGTCCGGCCGCTGTCGGAATGGGATCAGAGATGCAGGACCCGGCCGTAGGCGTCGAGCGAGGCCTCGTGCATCGCCTCCGACATGGTCGGGTGCGGATAGACGATGCCCTGCATGTCCTCCTCGGTGGCCTCCAGGGTGATCGCCGTGACGAAACCCTGGATCATTTCCGTGACCTCGGCGCCGATCATGTGGGCCCCGATCAGGGCTCCGGTCCTGGCGTCGAAGACGGTCTTCACGAAGCCTTCGATCTCGCCGGCGGCCACCGCCTTGCCGTTCACGCGGAACGGGAAGCGGCCGACCTTGACCTCGCGCCCCTCGGCCTTGGCGGCCTGTTCGGTGACGCCGACCGAGGCGACCTGCGGCTGGGTGTAGGTGCAGCCGGCGATCGGGGAATGGACGTTCGGGGTCTTGAAGGCGGCGATGTGCTCGGCCGCGTGGATGCCCTCGTGGCTGGCCTTGTGGGCGAGCCAGGGCGCGCCGGCGCAGTCGCCGATGGCGTACAGCCCCTTCACGTTGGTCTGGCAGTGGCCGTCGGTCTTCACATGGCCGCGATCCAGGACCACGCCCAGCGCCTCCAGGCCGATCCCGTCGGTGTTGGCGGTGATGCCGACCGCCGAGATGCAGACCTCGGCCTCCAGCGTCTCGGCCTTGCCGCCGACCTCGATCGCCGCCGACACGCCCTTGGCGGTCTTGGAGACCTTGGTCACCTTGGCGCCGATGCGGAACTTGATGCCGCGCTTCTCGAAGGCCTTCTGGGCGGCCTTGGAGACCTCCTCGTCCTCGACCGGCATGATGCGGTCGACGGCTTCGATCACGGTCACCTCCGCGCCCAGGGCGCGGTAGAAGCTGGCGAACTCGAGCCCGATGGCGCCCGAGCCGATCACCACGAAGGACTTGGGCAGCCGCTTGGGCGCCAGGGCCTCGCGATAGGCCCAGATCTTGTCGCCGTCGGCCTCCAGGCCGATCTGCGGCAGCGCCCGGGCCCGGGCGCCGACGGCCAGGATCACGCCCTTGGACGCCTGCACGACGCGCTCGCCGCCCGCCTTCAGCTTGACCTTCACGGCCGGCGCGGCGGCGCCCTTCTGAAGCACGGCGTCGCCCTCGATCACCTCGATCTTGTGCTTCTTCATCAGGAAGGTGACGCCCTTGTTCATCGTCGACGCCACGCCGCGCGAACGTTGGATGATGGCGTCGAAGTCGAACGAGGCGCCGGTGGCCGCCAGGCCGTATTCCTTCAGGTGCGACAGGCTCTCGAACTTCTCGCCGCTCTTGAGCAGCGCCTTGGTCGGGATGCAGCCCCAGTTCAGGCAGATGCCGCCGAGGGCCTCGCGCTCGACGATGGCGGTCTTCAGGCCCAGCTGACTGGCGCGGATCGCGGCCACATAGCCGCCGGGGCCGGAACCGATGACGATGACGTCGAAGTCGCTCAACTCAGATCTCCCATTGTCTGGGGTAGAAACAGGCGGGCGGACAGGCGGTCCGCCCTGATGCTCGGACGGACGGTCTTCAGACGATCATCGTCAGAGGATCTTCCAGCAACGGCTTGAAGGCCTGCAGGAACCTGGCGCCCGTCGCGCCGTCGACCACGCGGTGGTCGCAGGTCAGGGTGACGGTCATCACCGTGGCGACGGCGAGCTCGCCGTTCTTGACCACCGGACGCTGCTCGCCGGCCCCGACGCTCATGATGCAGCCCTGCGGCTCATTGATGATCGACGAGAACGATTTGATCCCGAACATGCCCAGGTTGCTGACCGAGAAGGTGCCGCCCTGGAATTCCTCGGGCTTCAGCTTCTTGGTGCGGGCGCGCTCGGCCAGGTCCTTGGCCTCGACGGCGATCTGAGCCAGGCCTTTGGTCTCGGCGGCGCGGATGATCGGGGTGATCAGGCCGCCGTCGATGGCCACCGCCATGGCGATGTCGGCGTTGTGGTGCATCGCCAGGCCTTCCGGCGAATAGCTGGCGTTGGCTTCCGGCACGCGCTTGAGGGCGACGGCGGCGGCCTTCATGACCATGTCGTTGACCGACACCTTCACGCCCTGCTTCTCCAGCATGGCGTTGATCTTGGCGCGGGCGGCCAGCAGGGCGTCGATCTCGACGTCGATGGTCAGCGGGAAGTGCGGCACGTCGCGCGCGCTTTCCGTCATCCGGCGCGCGATGGTCTTGCGCATGCCGTCCAGCGGGATCAGGTCGTAGCTGCCGGGCGCGATGCCCATCTGCTCGAGCGTCTTGTGCTCGCGCTGGGCCGGAGCGGCCGAGGTCACGGCGCCGGGCTGAGCCGACGGGGCGGCGGCCGGAGCCTTGCCGCGCGCCGCTTCGACGTCGGCCTTCACCACCCGGCCGTGCGGGCCGGTGCCGGCGATGGTCTTCAGGTCCAGGCCTGCGGCGGAAGCCAGGCGGCGGGCCAGCGGCGAGGCGAACACGCGCTCGCCGTCGACCTTCGGGGCCGGCGCAGCCGCGACGGGCGCCGGAGCGGCGGGAGCCGCAGTCGGAGCCGGCGCTTCAGCGGCCTTGGGCGCTTCGGCCTTCGGGGCCTCGGCGGCGGGCTTCGGCGCGGGCGCCTCGCCCTCCCCGGCCAGGCGCGCGATCGGGGCGTTGACCTTCACGCCCTCGGTGCCGGCGTCGACCAGCAGGGCCTCGACCACGCCTTCATCGACGGCTTCCACTTCCATGGTCGCCTTGTCGGTCTCGATCTCGGCGATCACGTCGCCGGCCTTGACCTCGTCGCCGGGCTTCACATGCCATTTGGCCAGGGTCCCCTCCTCCATGGTCGGAGACAGGGCGGGCATCAGGATTTCGATGGACATTCGTCTTCCTCAGGCGTTCGGGACAGCCTCGACCAGCACGGTCGGCGTCCAGCGCGACAAGCGGCGGGCGATGCGCTCGTCGTCGGTTTCTTCGTCATAGTCCATGGGTTGCGGCGTGATGTCGGCGACCCCGGGCAGATCGACGCCGGCGGCGTTCAGGGTCGAGTAGCCCCTCCCCTCCGCCTCCATCCAGGCCGCGACATAGACCCCGCATTCCCGACAGAGCAGGAACTCGATCTGTCGGCGGCCGAAGGCGTAGCGGCGCAGGGCGCCGGGCGCGGCGACGATCTCGGCCGAGCCGGCCGGATCGCTCATCGTCAACCCGCCGTGCCGGCTGCAGAAGGAGCATTGGCAAGCCCTGACGCCCAGCTCGGCCAGCGGCCGGCTGAGGGTCAGCGACACCCGGACCGCGCCGCAGTGGCAGGAGCCGGCGGCATGGACGGGCGTCGTCACTTGTAGCTCACCGCCTTGGCGGCCTTCACGATCTTCTCGACCGAGGGCAGCGACAGGGCTTCGAGGTTGGCGGCGTAGGGCAGCGGCACGTCCTCCTGGTGGACCCGCAGCGGCGGGGCGTCGAGGTAGTCGAAGCCGTGCTCGACCACGCGGGCGACGATCTCGGCGCCGACGCCCATCGGGCCCCAGCCTTCTTCACAGCTCACCAGGCGGTTGGTCTTCTTCACGCTCTCCAGGATGGTGTCGTGATCCAGCGGGCGCAGGGTGCGCAGGTCGATGACCTCTGCCTCGATGCCTTCCGCGGCCAGCTCCTCGGCCGCCTTGAGCGCCAGGCCGACCATGCGGCTGTGAGCGGTCAGGGTGACGTCCTTGCCCTCGCGGCGAACCTTGGCCTTGCCGATCGGCACGATCCAGTCGTCGACCTCGGGGATGTCGAACTCGATCCCGTACATCATCTCGTGCTCGAGGAAGACGACGGGGTTCGGGTCGCGGATGGCCGCCTTCAGCAGGCCCTTGGCGTCGGCGGCGTCATAGGGCGCGACGACCTTCAGGCCCGGGATCTGGGCGTACCAGGCGCTGTAGTCCTGGCTGTGCTGGGCCGCCACGCGGGCGGCGGCGCCGTTGGGGCCGCGAAACACGATCGACGACTTGATCTGGCCGCCCGACATGTAGAGCGTCTTGGCGGCGGAGTTGATGATCTGGTCGATCGCCTGCATGGCGAAGTTCCAGGTCATGAACTCGACGATCGGCTTCAAGCCGGCCATCGCCGCGCCGACCGCCAGGCCGGCGAAGCCGTGTTCGGTGATCGGGGTGTCGATGACGCGCTTGTCGCCGAACTCCTGAAGCAGCTCGCGCGAGACCTTGTAGGCGCCCTGATACTGCGCGACTTCCTCGCCCATCAGGAAGACGTCGCCGTCGCGGCGCATCTCCTCGGCCATGGCGTCGCGCAGGGCGTCGCGGACGGTGATCTTCACCAGCTTGGCGTCGGCGGGGATCTCTGGATCGCGCAGCTCGACCTTGGGGGCGACGGCCGGAGCGGCTTCGGGCGCCTTGGCCTCGACCACGACCGGGGCGGCTTGCGGGGCCGGGGCGGGCGCCGGCGCCGGAGCGGCGGCGTCGCCTTCGCCCAGGCGGGCGATCGGGGTGTTGACCTTCACGCCCTCGGTCCCGGCCGGAACCAGGATGGCGCTGATCTTGCCTTCGTCGACGGCCTCGACCTCCATGGTCGCCTTGTCGGTCTCGATCTCGGCGATCACGTCGCCGGCCCGGACCTCGTCGCCTTCCTTGACCAGCCACTTGGCCAGGGTGCCCTCCTCCATCGTCGGAGACAGGGCGGGCATCAGGATCTCGACGCTCACTGCGCGGCCTCCAGATAGACGTCGGTATAGAGTTCGGAGGGATCCGGCTCGGGGCTGGTGCGGGCGAACTCGGCGGCGGCGGCGACGATGGTCTTCACCTCGGCGTCGATGGTCTTCAGTTCGTCCTCGGTGACCTTGGCCTCGGCCAGCTTCTCGCGCAGGTGCTCGATGGGGTCGCGGGTCTTCTTGACCTCGTCGACCTCTTCCTTGGTCCGGTACTTGGCCGGATCGCTCATCGAGTGGCCGCGGTAGCGGTAGGTCTTCATCTCGAGGATGTAGGGACCCTTGCCGCTGCGGGCGTGGTCGGCGGCGCGCTTGCCGGCGGCGGCGACCGCCTCGACGTCCATCCCGTCGACTTCCTCGCCCGGGATGTTGAACGAGACGCCGCGCTTGTGCAGCCGGGTCTCGGACGAGGAGCGCTCGATCGAGGTGCCCATGGCGTACTGATTGTTCTCGATCACGTACACGACCGGCAGCGACCAGAGCTCGGCCATGTTGAAGCTCTCGTAGACCTGGCCCTGGTTGGCCGCGCCGTCGCCGAAGTAGGTGAAGCTGACCTTGCCGTTGTCACGGTACCAGTCGGCCAGCGCCAGGCCGGTGCCCAGGCTGACCTGCGCGCCCACGATGCCGTGGCCGCCGTAGAAGCCGGCCTCGGTCGAGAACATGTGCATCGAGCCGCCCTTGCCCTTGGACGAGCCGCCGATGCGGCCGGTCAGCTCGGCCATGACCTCGTCGGGGTCCATGCCGGCGGCCAGCATATGGCCGTGGTCGCGGTAGCCGGTGATGATCTGGTCGCCCTTCTCGGCGATCGACTGCATGCCGACCGCGACGGCTTCCTGGCCGATGTACAGGTGGCAGAACCCGCCGATCAGGCCCATGCCGTAAAGCTGGCCGGCCCGCTCCTCGAAGCGGCGGATCAGCAGCATGTCCCGATAGTATTTAAGCAGCTGGTCCTTCGAGGATACCTGACCGCTCCCGGCGTCAGCCTTCCCCGAGGTCCCCTTGGCTTTAGGCGACCGCGCCATAAAATTCTCCCTGGGCCCTACTCAATCCTGGCCTGTTCGTTCCCCGTCCCCGCTCCGGAACGAAAAATCGAACCGGCTCAGGGCTTGGTGCGGATCACATAATCCTTCGGGTCCGCGAAGCCCAGTAGAGAACGCGCGCGTTCCTCGAGGAGGTCCGCCGACAGGCTGTTGTCGCGTAGTAGCCGCGCCCGCGCCTCCAGGTCCACCCTGCGCTTGCGAAGATCGCCCAGTTCTTCCGAACGGGCGTTCAAAATCATCTGACGTTGGGACGACAGCAGCAGCCCTCGCTCCCCGGTCAGCCCGTGGAACACGAAATAGACGATCAGCCCCAGCAGGGCGATGGTCGGAAGGACGGGCTGGACGCGCTGGAACATGCCGACTCGGTCGGGTGGAAACACCGTCAGAATCGACGCCCATGGTTAAGGCCGGGTTGAGGAATTCAGCTTGGGGATCAGGCGCCGTCTCTTGCGGGAGCTCCGGACGCTTCCCAGGTCCACGTCATGATGATGTCCATCCGCAGCGCCTTCTTCGAAGGCTGATCGCCGTCGCCCTTCCGGCGGCTCGAGCCGGCGCTCGCCGAGCGCCGGACGCTGAATCGGCGCGTCACTGCGCGCGTAGACGGACCCTCCCATGCCGAACACCGCCTCTGTCGTCCCCGCCGACGTCGACCGCTTCGTCCGCGACGGTTTCCTTCGCCTGGACAACGCCTTCCCGCGCGAGCTTGCCGACGAAGGCCGCGCGATCCTGTGGCGCGATACGGGCTGCGCCCCGGACGATCCGGCGACCTGGACCCGCCCGGTCGTGCGCCTGGGCCACTACGATCAGCCGCCTTTCCGCGAGGCGGCCAACACGCCGGTCCTGCACGCCGCCTTCGACGCCCTCGTCGGCGACGGGCGCTGGCGGCCGTGCGGCGGGCTGGGGACGTTCCCGGTGCGGTTCCCTTCGCCCGACGATCCCGGGGACGCCGGCTGGCATATCGACGTGAGCTTCGGGACGGAAAGCCCCGACTTCCTGCGATGGCGCGCCAACATCTTCTCACGCGGGCGAGCGCTGCTGATGCTGTTCCTGTTCTCCGACGTCGGCGAGGACGACGCCCCGACGCGGATCCGGGTCGGCTCGCACCGCGACATCGCCCGCCAGCTGGCCCCGGCGGGCGAGGAGGGGCTGACATTGGGCGAGCTGGCGGCGGACGGGTTCGCGGGTTCGGCGCATCGGCCGGTGGCGCTGGCGACGGGCCCGGCCGGGACCGTCTACCTCTGCCATCCGTTCCTGGCGCACGCGGCCCAGCCGCATCGCGGGACCACGCCGCGGTTCATGGCCCAGCCGCCGCTGCTGTCACGCGAACCGCTGAGGTTGGATCGTCGGGACGGCGGCTATTCGCCGGTGGAGCGGGCGATCCGGTCGGCGCTCAGCCTGTGACCGGAAGCGCCCGGATTTCCACGGTTCCCCCGGCGTCGTAGGTCGGGTTGCCGGTCAGAAGCGCCCGCGCGGCCTCGAGGTCGGCGGCCTCCACCCGGATGAAGCCGGTGATCGCCGCGCTGACCGGCCCCGGGACGCCGGCCTTGCGGAAGGTCCCGCCCTCGCCGATGGCGCTGCCGCCCCGCAGGACGCCCAGCGCCTTGAGCCCGTCCAGATAGGCGTCCCAGGCGCCTTCGGGACCGGAGCCGTCGCCGTGCATCAGAAAGATGAACTCGGCCATGGCCCCGGTCCTTTCGCGTCAGAGCTGCTTGATCGCCTTGCGGCCCAGGTAGATGGCCTGGTCGTCCAGCTGCTCCTCGATGCGCAGGAGCTGGTTGTACTTGGCCGTGCGGTCCGAGCGGGCCAGCGAGCCGGTCTTGATCTGACCGCAGTTGGTGGCGACCGCCAGGTCGGCGATGGTGCTGTCCTCGGTCTCGCCCGAGCGGTGGCTCATCACGGCGGTGTAGCCGGCGCGGTGGGCCATATCGACCGCGTCCAGCGTCTCCGACAGGGTGCCGATCTGGTTGACCTTGACCAGGATCGAGTTGGCCAGGCCCTTCTCGACGCCCATCGACAGACGTTCCGGATTGGTCACGAACAGGTCGTCCCCGACCAGCTGGACCTTCTTGCCCAGGGCGGCGGTCAGCAGGCTCCAGCCCTCGAAGTCGTCTTCCGAGCAGCCGTCCTCGATGGTCACGATCGGGAACTTGCCGACCAGGCCTTCCAGGTAGGCGACCATGCCGGCCGGATCGACCGTCTTGCCTTCACCCTCAAGCACATACCGGCCGTTCTTGAAGAACTCGGTGGCGGCGACGTCCAGGCCCAGGACGAAGTCGTCGCCGGCCCGGTAGCCCGCGCTCTCGCCGGCCTTGACGATGAAGGCCAGGGCCTCTTCGGCCGAGCCGATGTTCGGGGCGAAGCCGCCCTCGTCGCCGACGTTGGTGTTGTGGCCGGCGTCCTTCAGGGCCTTCTTCAGGCCGTGGAAGATCTCGGCGCCCATGCGCAGGCCTTCGCGGAAGGTCGGCGCGCCGGTCGGCAGGATCATAAATTCCTGGATGTCGATCGGATTGTCGGCGTGGGCGCCGCCGTTGATGATGTTCATCATCGGCACCGGCAGCACGCGGGCCGAGACGCCGCCGATGTACTTGTACAGCGGCAGGTCCGCCGCCACGGCCGCGGCCTTGGCGGTGGCCAGCGACACGCCCAGGATGGCGTTGGCGCCGAGGCGCGACTTGTTCTTCGTGCCGTCGAGCTCGATCAGCAGGCTGTCGACGCGGCGCTGGTCCTCGGCGTCGACGCCGGCCAGGGCGTCATAGATTTCGCCGTTCACGGCCTCGACGGCGTCCTCGACGCCCTTGCCGAGGTAGCGGTCCTGTTCGCCGTCGCGCTTCTCGACGGCTTCGTGCGCGCCGGTCGAGGCGCCCGACGGCACCGCGGCCCGGCCGAAGGAGCCGTCTTCCAGGATCACGTCGACTTCGACCGTCGGGTTGCCCCGGCTGTCGAGGATTTCGCGGGCGATGATGTCGACGATCTCGGTCATGAGGGCTCCGGGCTGGAAATTCGCGCCCCGCTTAGCCGCCTCCCCTCGAAATCGCAACCTGAGGGGCGTTTTTGCGCCCATTTTGGAACGTTAGGCCGCTCCTTCCGGTTATCGACAGTCGACCCAGGAGGCAGAACCATGGGCCGCGCCCAGACCGACATCGCCGAAATCGTCCAGGCCAACGACAAGCTGCTCAAGGCCTTGATCACCCTGCTGGCCATGCGCGACGAGCATCTGCTCGACGAGCTGCGCACCGTCTTCGGACTGGCGGCGCTGGAAGGCAGCGAGCTGGGCCAGGCCTCGGCGCCGGCCTGGCGGCGCATCCGCCGCGAGCTGGCCATGATCGCCCGGCTGGTCGACGACGACGACGAGCCGACCGCTTCGCCGCCGCCGACCTTCAGCTGACCGCCGGGTCGCCGGCGGCGCCCAGATCGGCGCGCTCCGGACGACCAGCGCTTGCCTGGCGGTCATGCCGATGCGGATCGGCCCCGTCCCTCCGACGACATCGGCGGCGCCGGCCCCTGCGCCCGTCCGGCGGCCGGCGATCGACCCGGCGACCGCGCTTGACTCCCCCGGCGGCAGCGCGCCCAACCCTGGCCGAAACGAAGGAGGCGCCGCCATGCTGCTGGTCGAGAAACAGGACGGGATCGCCGTCGTCACCCTGAACCGCCCCGAGGCCATGAACGCGCTCAGCAAGGCGCTGCGGTCAGAGCTGTATCGGACCATGGTCGCGCTGGACGCCGATCCGGAGGTCAGCGTGGTGATCCTGACCGGCGCGGGCGAGCGGGCCTTCACCGCCGGCCTGGATCTGAAGGAGCTGGGCTCCGACCCCGGCGCCATGGGCGCGGCCAACGCCGAGGGCGCCGAGGAAAACCCGGTCAAGGCCATCGAGCTGTGCCGCAAGCCGGTGATCGGCGCGATCAACGGCGTGGCCATCACCGGCGGCTTCGAGGTCGCCCTGGCCTGCGACGTGCTGATCGCCTCCGAGAACGCCCGCTTCGCCGACACCCACGCCCGCGTCGGGATCATGCCGGGCTGGGGATTGTCGCAGAAACTGTCGCGGCTGGTCGGCCTCTACCGCGCCAAGGAGCTGAGCCTGACCGGCAACTTCCTCGACGCCCGCCGGGCCGAGGCCTGGGGCCTGGTCAGCCGGGTCGTCCCGGCCGAGGACCTGCTGCCGGCCGCCCGCAAGCTGGCGGCCGACATGGCCACCATCCCGGTCGAGACCCTGACGACCTACAAGCGGATCATCGACGACGGCTTCGCCCTGAGCTTCGGCGAGGGCCTGGCGCTGGAGCACGCGCGGTCCAGCAGGCTGAACCGCGAGGTGACCCCGGAGGCCGTCGAGGCGCGCCGCGCCGGCATCCAGGCTCGCGCCCGGACGCAGTAGTCAGGCCGGCAGAGTCGTCAGGCCAGCAGAGTCGTCAGGCCAGCAGAGAGGGCGGCGGCGCCTGGCCGGCGCGGAACAGCAGCCGGCGCCGGCCGTAGTCCAGTTCGACCTTGGCGAACATCCGCAGGACGTCGACGCCGAGCAGGATCGCCGGCCGATCGTCCAACCGCCATTGCCGGAACAGATGCAGGTCGCAGACCACCACCGGCACCCGGCTGAAACTCATGGTTCCCAGGCGCAGCTGCGGAATGATCCGCCCTTCTCCCGTGACGACATGGTCGGTGACGCCGGCCAGCGTCACCTGGGGCGCGGCGGCCTGCCAGCGCCGACGGGACCGCATCGCCTGGGCCAGGGCCGGGTTGACGATGGTCATGCTGGCCCCGGAATCGACGAAGGCCGTGGCGGCGATCGTCCCGGCCCGGGCGCTGATGATGGTCAGATGGCCATGAACCCCGTCGGTCGGCACGATCACCCATCGCGGATCCAGGCGGGCCGGCGAGGCGCCGGAAGCGGCGCGAATGTCCAGCCGACGCTTGCGGAAATCCAGCGTCAGCCGGCGGTTCTGCAGAACGTCCATGCCCAGCAGGCCGTCGGCGCCGAGCCGGGACCGTTCCATCACCGGCAGCTCCTGGGACGGCAGGGCCACTTCGCCGACCTTCAGCGACGGACAGCGCACGGTCGCGGTCATCTCCTGACCGGTGATGCCGTGGATCAGAACCTTCCGGCCGGGCGGCAGGGCCAGCCTCGCGGCCACGTCCGAGGCCAGCACGCTGCGGTCCGCGCCGGTGTCGACGACGAAATCGAAGCCGGGGACGTCGCCGATCCGCACGGGAATCGTCATCCGATCCTGGTCGTCGCGTCCGGTCTCGAGGTTCGCGTCGGTTTCCGGCGGCGTCTCCGCCCAGGCGGCCGCGCCCGGCGCCAGCGCCCCCAGGGCGGCGACGATGCTGCGGCGGTTCCAGTCCATGGTCGTCTCCCTCGATGGCGGGCCGCGCTCGCGGCGGCGGGCCGTTCAGGCGGCCAGCGGCGCCTGCGCCTGTCCGGCCTGGAAGAGCATCTGCCGCCGGCCGTAATCGAGCTCGATCCGGGAGAACAGACGCAACACGTTGGCGCCCAGCAGGATCGCCGGCTTGCCGGTCAGGCCCCACTGATTGAACAGATGCAGGTCGCAGACCACCACCGGCACGCTGCGGAACTTCAGATCCCCCAGGGCGAGTCGGTCGAGCAGCCGGACCTCGCCGTACAGGACATGCTGGGTGACGCCGGTCAGCTGCACGCGCTGGGCCGGCTCCCGCCAGTAGCCTCGCTTGCGGACGGCCGCGGCCAGCGTCTCGTTGACGATGGTCATCCCGCCGCCGGAGTCGACAAAGGCCGTCGCCAGGGCGCCGTAGGCCCGCGCGTCGATGACCGTCAGGCGGCCGAAACTGTCGTGCGCCGGAATGAGGGCCGACCGCAGACCGTCGCCGTCGACGCGGTGAGGGCTGGTCGCCTGGATCTCGAACCGGCGCGCCCTGAAGTCCATGATCAGCCGCCGCCGCTGCAGGACGTCGACGCCGAGCAGGCCGTCGGCGCCCAGGCGATCTCTGGGAAGGATGGGGAACTCCCGACGCTTCAGCGTCACGCCGCCGACGACCAGGGGCGGCGCCTTGACCGTGGGGGTCATCTCGGCCCCGGTGATTCCGTGCACCAGCACCGGCTTGCCGGGCGGAAGCGCCAGGCTCTCGGCGAGGTCGATCGCCAGCACGCTGCAGTCCGCGCCGGTGTCGACGACGAAGTCATGGGGCGCGCCGTCGCCCAGCTGGACCGGGATGGTCAGGCGGTCATAGCGATCCTGGCGCGCGTCGATCTGGACGGGCGTGTCGGGGAATTCCTCGGCCAGAACCCGGGGCGCGACCGCCAGTCCCCCCAGACCGGCGGCGAAGTCTCGACGGCTCAGCATGGCGAGCCCTCCTTCCGCCCGCGCAGACTAGCACATGGAAGAACGCCGGTCTTCGAATATGACGCGCCCGGACCGTCGCAGGACAAAAGAAAACGCCCGAGGGCGGAACCCTCGGGCGTCTCGAACTCGTCGTCTTGAGACCGTCGGCGACGATCGCTGGAAAGCGATCAGTCTTCCTTCGGGGTCAGGACCTGGCGGCCGCGGTACATGCCGGTCTTCAGGTCGACGTGGTGCGGACGGCGCAGCTCGCCGGTGTCCTTGTCTTCCACGAAGCTGTTGGCGCCGAGGGCGTGGTGCGAACGACGCATGTTGCGGCGAGACGGGGATACTTTTCGCTTAGGAACGGCCATGGTCTGACTCTGCTTTGTCGGCGCGCCCCTAAGGGGCGTGAAAAATAGAAGCGGCGGCCGGTGGGCCGCCACGTGAGCGCGGGTGTATGCCTCAAACCCCCGTCGATTTCAAGGCCGCCGCACGATTACGCTCGAGCGTGAAGTAGAGGCTGTCGAACCAGACCCCGTTGATCTCCAGCGTCCGCTCGGCGAAGCCCGTACGCTGAAAGCCCTGTTTCTCCAGCAGCCGGACCGAGGCGAGGTTGTTCGGATCGACCTCCGCCTGGATCTCGTCCAGGCCGCCGACGTCGAACGCCGCCCGAATCACCGCGGCCAGGGCCTCGCTCGCCAGCCCCTGCCCCCAGAGGTCGCGGCGCAGGATGTAGCCGAGCTCCGGCGGTCGCCAGAAGCCGATCTTGCCGACCGTCTCCCCGTCCCGCTCGATGATGAAGTCCAGGGTCGGACCGGCCGCCTGGGCGTCCAGCATCAGGTTGATCCAGGCCTCGGTCTGGCCGCGGTCCTCGTGCGGCGCCGTCGACCAGTGGGCCATGGCTTCCGCGTCGCTGAAGATGGCGTGCATGCCGTCCACATCCGAAGGTCGGGCGGGACGGAGCAACAGCCGTTCGGTGCGGATTTCCATGGGACGGGTCCAATGCATTGCGTGGCTCGACACGCGCTCTTCGAGCGCTGCTCTCCATGACTGGACGCTAGTCATCCTGAGCAGCGGGCGCAGCCCGCGTGTCGAAGGACGCACTGAGCTGGCCTACACCAGCCGGCTCTGCTCCTTGGCCGCCGCAATGAAGCTGGCGAACAGGGGATGCGGGGCGAAGGGGCGGCTCTTGAGCTCGGGATGGTACTGCACGCCGATGAACCAGGGATGGTCGGGGCGTTCGACGATCTCGGGCAGGACGCCGTCCGGCGAACGGCCGGTCAGCTTCAGCCCGGCCGCCTCCATGCGGTCGCAGTAGCCGATGTTGACCTCGTAGCGGTGCCGATGGCGTTCGAAGATGTCGTCCGATCCATAGATCGCGGCCACCTTCGACCCCGGCGTCAGCATCGCCTCGTAGGCCCCCAGGCGCATGGTGCCGCCCAGGTCGTCGCCTTCCTGGCGCGCGACCCGCTCGTTGCCCTGGGTCCATTCGGTCATCAGGCCCACCGCCGGCTCGTCGGTCGGGCCGAACTCCGTCGACGAGGCGCCCTCGACCCCGGCGACGTTGCGCAGGGTCTCGATGACCGCCATCTGCATGCCGAAACAGATCCCGAAGTACGGGACGTTGCGCTCGCGGGCGAACTGGGCCGCGCGGATCTTGCCTTCCGCCCCCCGCTCGCCGAAGCCGCCCGGCACCAGGATGGCGTGGGCGTTCTCCAGCCGCTCTGCGGCCGCGCCGTCGTCGCCCTCGAAGGTCTCGCTCTCGACCCAGTCGAGGTTGACCTTGACCTTGTTGGCCACGCCGCCGTGATGCAGCGCCTCGATGAGGGACTTATAGGCGTCCTTCAGCACGGTGTACTTGCCGACCACGGCCACGGTCACCTCCCCGTCGGGGTTGGTGGTGATGTGGTCGATCTGCTGCCAGCGGCTCAGGTCGGGCGCGTTGGCGTCGCGGATGCCGAACACGTCCAGCACTTCGCGGTCCAGGCCCTGCTCGTGGTAGTCGATCGGCACGGCGTAGATGGACGAGCTGTCCATCGCCTGGATGACCGCGCTCGGCCGCACGTTGCAGAACTGGCCGATCTTGCGCTTTTCCTCGGCCGGGATCGGCTGCTCGCAGCGGCAGAGCAGGATGTCCGGCTGGATGCCGATCGAGCGCAGCTCCTTCACCGAGTGCTGCGTCGGCTTGGTCTTGAGCTCGCCGGCCGACGGGATCCAGGGCACCAGCGTCAGGTGGATGAAGATGGACGAATGGCGCGGCAGCTCGTTGCCGAGCTGGCGGATGGCTTCGAAGAACGGCAGGCCTTCGATGT
>VFQQ010000614.1_pt1 | contig 66285 bp, 125 predicted proteins | sample 3512341 | NCBI WGS metagenome assembly VFQQ01 (sample SAMN10412373, study PRJNA504923) | tailings metagenome | isolation source: Relicate 2 Philex TSF1 revegetated site | place: Philippines: Tuba, Benguet | collected 2017-08-29 | reverse complement strand
AGTTCTCTAGGTGGGGAAAACGGGCGGCCGCCGGCGCGGCAAGCGGCAGGGGCAGGGCCAAGGGGGTGCATTTGTTGTAGCGTGTGTCCATGCATGTGCGGCAGCTTAGGTGTCACTCAGGCAGCATCATCTCGGTGGGGTGGGTGGGCATGCAGGGGCGCCCCTGAGCCTCCAGCTCAGGGGAGCCAGCAAGTGCGGCCATCAAGGGGTCCAGCTCCCAGCCGGGCTGGCAGCCGGCTCCTGGACGCGGGCCCTGCCGCTCACGACGTCTTATTCAGGTAGCGAGTGAGCTGCGCCACTGCCGAGGTGTAGATGAAGTAGCACCAGGGCACCTGCTCAACAGAGGGCATGGCGGTTGCAGCACTTTCAAAGCATTGGCAGCCAGCGGGGCAGGCAGACACGCTGGCGGCATGGCAGCCAAGGCGGTTGTGGCAGGACCGCAGGCTGCCGCAGCAAGGAGAGGCGTGCAGCCAGCGCACCCAGGAGGGGATGCCCGAGTGCGGGATCTCCGTGAACAGGGTGGCCTCCGGGTAATGCCACAGCTGCAGGATGTGCATCAGCATGAGCTGCAGGAGGCAGGGATGAGGGGACGGGCAAGCAGGTGAGCAGGGCAGATGTTGAGCTGGTTCGCCTTGAGGGGGTGACAGTGCTGCATGTTGGTGCGAAACCTACAGCGACTGCAACGTCAAGCAGGCATGCATCATTAGCTCTCGCAACCCCGTCCCAAGCAGCCAGCTGCATTTTACTGCCCCCCTACCCTCACCTCGCTGGCGGGGCATGCCACCGCGCAGAGCAGCGCCAGCGCCAGCCCCTGCTTGGTGCCGTCAAACACGAGGTAGTTGGCGGCGGCGCAGGCGGCCAGCACCCAGGAAATCTGGTCTGCCGGCACGTCGTTGGCGTACAGCACGCTGGACAGCGCCAGCGAGGCCGCCAGCGCGCTGCAACAGAGGCAGGGGAGCACACACAGTGTCATGAGCAGCGGTGGTTGAGAGCCGGCAAGGCGCAGGACCAGCAGCAGTGCAAAGCGAGAGCCGCAGCTGCATGACAGCCAAGCAGCTGTCCCACATGAAGCAGCAGATGCAGTGCTGTCAGCAGTGCTGCACGCCCATGCACCCACCCGAACGACAGGCACATGGTGCCTAGGTTAATGCGGCGGTAGGCTGCCTCCGTGGCCTGGTCGCCGCGCTCCAGCAGCCAGCTGTCGGCCTTGAAGTACAGGCCTCCCAGCACAACATAGAAGGCTGCGGGGCAGGGCAAGGGTGGTGAGCATCATGAGTCGGCTGCAGCGGGACCAAACAGAACTGGGCAGGCCGGCGAGCTTCTAGAGCCGCATGGGAGGCCGAAGAACGCACGGCGCTGCGGTTGCGTTGCGCTGCTCTGTACGGAGCGGCTGGCCGCCCCGTCGCCGCACCACCCGTGGCAGCCCACCTGCCAGCAGCGGCGGCACGATGGCCGAGGTGTGGAGGCCGCCGTGGATGAGGGGCAGCTTGTCGTACACCAGCACGTGCACGCGCGAGTGGATGCCGTCCAGGTAGGTGCCCACCGAGGCGCCCGTCAGGCCCAGCGTGGTGACAATGGAGAACAGCTCGCCAGGGGAGACGTCAGAGGGGGGCACATCCGACTTGTAGCCGCCGCCGCTGCTGCTGCTGGCGGCTGCGCTAGGGGCGCCTGGGCCGCGGCCGCCGGCAGGCAGGCGGGTCGACGCCGCCCGCGGCGCCAGGCCTGCCCCTCGCGCCGGCCGAGCAGGCAGGGACCGCAGGCCCGTGCCCAGCAGGGTCTGAGCCGCGAGAGCCGACTGCATTGGCCGTCCGTGCGCTGTGCTCGGGCACAGGGGGCGGGGAAGGGGCTCGGGAGGCTGCGGGGGAGCTGCAACAAGCTCAACAAGGTCTGCTGCAAAGATGGCACGAGACCAGGCGCACGGTTGCGTGCCACAAACTAGCTAGCATCTGCTGCTGCGTGCTGAGGCTGCAGGCCCATGCAGCAACTGCTGGCCCCAGCGGGGCTTGCACACGCGCCATTATAGTGCTGGGATCGCGATCACGCCTGCAAACGGCCTGCGCGCCCGCCTCCCGCCAGGACTGCCTGTTGGTTGCTTTGCCGTCCTGCCCACTGCTCCCCTCCCCTTCACTGCTTCCCACCGCGCTCATCAGGCATGGGAAGCCAGCGCAAGTCGGTGTGGGACAGGCTGGGGCCCCTGCCTGCCGATGCGCCTGCGCCGCCGCCCGCAGCAGAGGAGCGGACTTCCACGCCCAAGCAGCGTGTGGCGCTGGCCCACCCTTTGGTGGCACGACACCTGATGCTGGCCCGCTCGCAGCAGGATGTCCCTGCAACTGGCGGCCAGCCAGACCTGCAGAGGCCAGCAGCACAGCAGCAGCAAGAGCAGCAGCAGCGGAGAGTGCAGTGGCGGCGACCGCAGCAGCAACAGCCGCATAGCAAGCCATCAGAACGCCGGCAGCGGCCGCAGCAGCAGCAGCAGCAGCAGCAGCAGCAGCAGCAGCCACGTACAAGCGGCAGGGGCATGCAGGGTGGCTTGAAGGAGGATCTGCAGCGGCTGCAATCGGAGCGCGACGCGGCCGAGGAGATGCTGGGACAGATGGTGAGGCCGGGCGGGCGGCAGTTGGGCAGTTGGCAGTCGTGCACGATGTGCACCAGGCATTGAAGCACAGGAGGTGCGTGTGTGCAGCTTCTGCCTTTCCTTGCTGCACTGCTTACCATGCTCTGCCCCCTGCTCCCTGGCTCCCACGTCTGCAGGCCGCCCAGACGCAGAGCCTGCTGGCCGACAAAGCGGCGCTGCAGCAGCAGGCGGCCAAGCTGGAGTCGCTGGTGTGCGCGCTGCAGGAGCGCCTCGACTTCCTGCTGCTGGAGGAGGACTCGCAGGTGCGCCTCCCCCGTTCCTGCTTCCAATTGCTGTTACTCTTCATTCATCCTCACTGGTGGCCGCACGTCCCGAGGCGCCACGTGGCCATGCACGTGTGTCAAGCTGGGAAACGAGTGCAGCATGTGCAGGCAGGCAGGGCATGGGTGGCAGTTGCAGGAAGCCTGAGCATGCACACGTGTCATTGCTGATCAAGCATGCCTGCACCACGTGCTGCTGCGCAGGAGTGGGAGGCCAGCGAGGGCCTGCTTCCCGACAGTGAGCAGGACGGCAGCTACGGTTCATCCGCAGCCCAGCCATCCACCCCCAGCGCAACACATGTGCATGATGCGGTGGCGCCTGCCCTGCACGGCCGCCTTGATGCACTTGCAGCAGAGCGGCAGCAGCAGCTTTGCGCGGCAGCTGCGCAGGCCACGCCCAGCAGCAGCGGCGCAAGCGGGCCCCCAAGCAGCCGCAGCAGCCCAGGCCAGGCAACCCCAGACGAATAACCTCAAATGAAAACAATTTTGCAGCCCCTCCTTCCTTCCAACTGCTGTTTCTTGTTCATGCTTCCTATCACACCAAATTTTAGTGTTGCATCGTTAAAACATTGAAGCAGGATGATGTCTTCAGCAACACATGCAAGGCAAGCAACAAAAAGCTGCCTCGTCTTGCCGTGCTTCAACGCCGCTACGGCCATGAAAAATCCAGCAGCGATCTGCACAAGGCAGGCAAATTGACAAGACTGTGTGTGTGCGCACTAAAAAGTGCAAGCCAATTGGTTGGCATGGACAAGTGCTGTCGTATCATCGATGTCGGGCAGGCCTTTCCGCAGCAGCAAGAGGTGCCAGCTGGTGGGGCAGCAAGGCCGTAGCCTTGCCGCCACCGCCAGGCCAGCTGCTGTGCGGCATAGAATGCCACGTGCAATTGCATTATTATCCGCCGCCCGGATTTGAATACCTATCTCCGTGATACCACCCTTCCACCGCAACTAGCGTGGTAAGGACTCGGCCACCGGCGGGTGCCTTGTGCACAGTGCGCACACGCAAAGCAGGTGCTAGCCATGCATGTAATAGAGCATGCATGCAAAAGGCAGAAACAATCTCCACGCAACATCGAGTGCGCCACAGTCCCACCTTGGGCAGGGCATCAGCCGCACGTGCCGGCATGCGGCCGTGCTCAGCGGTGGTCGGGCAGCGCCGTGCCTGCAAAGAGGTCGGTGCACAGCAGGTGCCGGTCAGATTTGTGGCGAGCAGAGCAAAGCACTCGGACAGCATGCCTGCCCCAGCTCCTCAACAGTGCATGCAGCCCCTGGCCACAACTGAGCTGCACCATGGTGCCCAACTCCCCTGAGGCAGGTGTGCATGCTTCCGGCTGCAGAACGGGCAGCCTCCTGGGCAGCCTCCCCAGCGCGCATTTCCCACAGGCTCCCCCTGCCCAGCTCACCGCGCTCCAGGTTGGCCTTGATCTCCGCCGTGTGCTCGCCAAAGATGCGCTCAATCTTGCGGTTGAAGTGCGCGTTGCGGTCGTTGATGTAGTCAATGTCCTGCGGTGAGGGTGGAGGGCGGAAGGAGTGAGGAAGCATGGGTGGGTGGGCGGGTATGCGGCAGGAAGAGTGGGATGGCCGCCGTGTCCAACATCCTGTGGGGGTGTGCACGCAGCAATGACAGGGCTGCACAAGCAGCGGGCACAGACGCGGGCTGTGCAAACGGCGTGGACCTGTGGGTGTGCTCTCTATGCTGGCATACAAACTGGCAAGGCCGCCACACGCCCAGAAGCCACACATCATCCTGCAGCCCACCTTGTCCTCGCGGTGCGCCCGCCGCCGGCTGAACGACTTACAGCGCCTGCAGGCACAGCAGCGGCAGCCGAGGCGATTCAGTCAGGGAGCCATGAGGCAGGGCAGCCCAAATCATTTGCGGCGGTGAACTCTTGCAAGGTCCAGCAGCCCTGGGCCAGGGCCGGCAGGCACAATAGTTCCTGCTTTCCACTCTCCACCACCCTCAGCGGCTCCCACAAGCCCACTGCCCCCTTACCTGTCGTTGAGCTCCGCCACCATTCGGTCCACGGCCGCCTCCGAGGGCTTGCCCTGCCCATACAGCAGCGAGTCGGCGGCGCGGTAGAACTCGGGGTCGGAGGCCTGGGGCCCAGGGGTGCAGGGGTGCAGGGGAGACAATTGAGTGAGGAGGGGGCGGGCCGCACAGGAGTGCTTGCCCCGAGGCCAATGGCATGCAGAGAGTGCCGGGGCTGGCAGCACGTGGGGGCCCAACACAGCACAGCGCAGCGCAGCATGGGCACAGCACAGCGCCCACCTTGGCCGCCTCGTACTCGGCTCGGTCGGGCTTGATCTTCTCCGTCCGCCGCTCGTACGCCGCTGCCAGGCTGGCCTGGTTGAACTGCTCCCTGCGGGCGGGCAGCAGGGGCGGGCAGCAGGGGCAGCGTGACGAGGTGGGCTTGGAGGAGTGCGCCGCTGCAAGGCAGCCGGCAAACTGACGATGCCCACCCGCATGCACGCGGGGAGGCAGCAGCAGCGAGCGCATGAGCAGCAGCCCCCAGGCGCGCCCCCTGCCTTGCACTCACCAGCCCTCGGGCGCCGGCTTCTTCTCCTTCTTGCGCGCCAGCACCTCGGCTGTCTCAGCAGTCTCCAGCAGGTAGGCCTTGTCGGGGGCCAGGCCCAGCCGAGCCAGCTCCTCCTCCTGAGCAAACAAAGGGTGGGCAGCGTTTTATGCAGGCGGGTGATGCAGCAGGTGGGGCCGGCACACCAGGCGACAGCAGCAGCGGTTTAGTGTGCCAGGCGCCGCACATGATCCAGGCTGCCGGAGGCTTGGAAGCACAGCAGCGGGCAAGGAAGGCCGCCCCTCTCCCGAGGCCCATCCTCCGGCTGCCGCTCTCCCCAGGCGCATCCACCGCCTGCCGCTCTCCCCAGGCCCAACAAACAAACACCCGCCCACCTTCTTCTTCTGCTTCTCCTCAAACCACTTGCGCTTGTTGCCGCCGGCGCCGGCGCCGGCGCCGCCCTCCGGACCGCCCTCTGCCGCCTTGGCCGCCGCCGCCTTCTTCTTCTCCGCCACCACCGCGTGCTCGTTGGCCTTGCGCGCCGCCTTCATGCGCTGCTGCAGCTCCCACAGCTTCTTCTGCCGCGCATTCATGCCGGCGGTGGGGTCCACGCTGTACGCCCCGCCGTCCTCGCCCTCGCCGCCCTCCTGCTCGCCGCCGCCCGCCGCCGCCGCGCCGTCCTGCCGCCGCTCCTCGTCGTCCTCACCAGCAGCAGCCGCCAGCGCGGGCGGCGTGCCTGCTGCCGCCTGCCTTGCCAGCTCCTCCTGCCGCTCCCGCTCCTCCAGCTCCCGCAGCTCGTCCTGGGCCGTCTTGAAGGGCAGGGCGGGCTTGTCGGAGGTGAGAGCGCGCAGGCGAGCGCGCGCCTCCTCGTCTGGGTCCACAAACGAGGGGTCCTGCTTCATGGCCGCCGCCTCCTCGCGCTCCCGCAGAATCTTGGCCATGATCTGCCGCTTGCTGGGCAGCTGCAGGGGGTGAAGCATGGTGGGTGGGTGGGTGGCAGGGTGTTGAGGCGAGGGGAGGCCGGCGATTGCACCCAGTCGGCTGGTGCAATGCCATGCCGCCAGTAGGTGGGGATGCAGCACCTGAATTGTATTGGTCCGCCTCGCCTGCAGTCCCACTCACCCCCATCCGACCGCCCACCCTGCCGCTCAACCGCGCACCCCAGCACCTGGCCATGCAGCTCCGCGAGTGCTGGCCCTCACCTCTCCGCAGTCGGCGATGTAGATCTTCTGCGCGGTGCGCCCGCTCTTGGACCCCAGGCTCTCCATGCGCTTGACCACAGACATGCCCTCCGTCACCCGCCCAAACACCACGTGCTTGCCGTCTGCAGGAGGGCACAGGGCGCTGGATCAGCGGCAGGCCTGTGAGAGCTGCCCACCAACTTCTGCCCACCAAACGGCTCTCGCCCCTGCTGCCCGCTGTGCCACAGCAGATGCAGGCCCTCGCCGCGCGGCGGCTCCAACCAAAGGCTGCCGCGGCTCACCCAGCCAGGGGCAGGGGGCGGTGGTGATGAAGAACTGGGAGCCGTTAGTGCCGGGCCCCGCGTTGGCCATGGACAGCAGCCCCCCATCCGTGTGCTTCAGGTCAAAGTTCTCGTCAGCAAATGTGTCGCCTGAGCAAAGGGCCGGGGGGACATGGGGACGGGACGCAAGCTGTGGGTGCAAAAGGGTTGTGAATGGGAGCGGAAAGGCCGGCGGCACACCGGGCGGCAGCACACAGATGAGTCCCAGCGTACCCGCAGCCGTGCCGGCAGCAGGCAGCAGCAGGCAGCATGCCGCCCAGCCTCACCGTAGATCGACTGGCCGCCGGTGCCGTCTGCGTTCTCAAAGTCGCCGCCCTGGCACATGAACTGCGGGCAGGACCGGCAGCAAAGCAGCGCAGGTTGGGCTGCTGGACACGGCATGCATTTGTGCAGGGCAGGCTGCTGCAGCCAGCGCGTGGCAGGCCATCCACACAGCTAGCAGGTGGCTTTGGGAAGAGGGAGCAGCCAGCAGAGCGAGGCGCTCACCTGGGGGATGACGCGGTGGAACAGGGAGCCCTTGTAGTGCAGCGCCTTGCCGCTCCGTCCCACGCCCGCCTCGCCGGTGCACAGGCAGCGCTGCAGCAGGTTTGGTCCAGGGGGCAGGCCGGGTGGGTGCGCTGCCTGGGAGCAGTGCAGTGCAGGCAGGCACGCTGCGAGGCCGGCCCCAAGTCATCCGCAGGCCTCCTGCCACATGCAACTGCGCATACACGCACGCCCGACTGCAGGCCAACACAGCCAGCAGCCGGCTGCGACCGGGGCTCACAAAGTTTTCGGCGGTGCGCGGCACCACGTCGGCAAAGAGCGTCATGACGATGCGCCCCGCCTCCTCCCCGGCGATGGAGATGTCAAAGAACACCCGAGGGTTGTCCAGGTCGGCCGCCATCCTGCCTCACACCCGTCGGCAGCTTGGCACAGCCTGCAACAGCGGCAGATGGGGGCGTGGAGAGCGTCGGCAGGCGCCGGCGGCGGCGGCGGAGTGCAGGCTTCGGCAGCGTGTGCGGCAGCGTGGGGAGCCCTCCACCGCACTCAAGTATAGGCCAGCTACGTGTGCAAGCCACTGCCAGGCCGCCAAGCTCACCCCGGGGCCACTATACGTGCTCGTTCGCAAGCTCCAGCAGCCTAGCGGGCAGGACGCCGCTGCCAGAGGCTTCTGAAGCTGCCTTTGTAACGCTGGCGAGCGCAGAGCCTGGTCCCCCGCGGCAGAGAGAGAGGGCAGAAGGCACCGAGCCCAGGTGCAGCTTGCGCCCCGTTGCAGACTGTCGGACAGCGACTGCAACGCGTGCAAAGCAGTATGCAGGGGTTTGGAGCCTGCCCAAGTCGCCCAGGCGCTGCATTGGCCATGCAACGCTTCTGAAGCGGGGCTTTCAGCCGCCTGTCGGCCGGATCGCATCGTGTGACGAGTCTTCATTTCATCGACAGCGCCTCAACACCCTGCAAGCACCTCTCGCGCTTCGACCGATTGCTGGTCTGGGCTGCAGGCTTGCTGCGCGTCCCTGCACGCCTTCTTAGACGGGTAGACATATAACGAAGCAGTCCAACCCAGCGCAGCGTCGCAGGGCAGCAGGCGGCAGGCCGGGCGGGAGAGCAGCACCGCCGCCACCGCCGTCGGCCGTGAGGGGCGCCTCGCGCCGCCATGCTGTTCTACAGCTACTTCAAGACGCTTGTGGGCAAGGAGGTGGGTGCCGATGGGGGCCGGATGCTGTACCTGGCAGCTGGACGGCGTTGTAGAGACGGTGTGGTGCCCCAGCATGCTGTATGCGGCGGCCTGCCGCATGCCGCAATGCCGTTTTTGCAAAGCCTGGCTGCCCCTTCCCTGCTGTTGTTGCGACTTCCAGGTGACGGTGGAGCTGAAGAATGACTTGGCAATCACCGGCACGCTGCACAGCGTGGACCAGTACCTGAACATCAAGCTGAACAACATCCGGGTGGTGAACGAGCAGAAGTACCCGCACATGCTGTCGGTGCGTGCTGGGAGCGGCCTGTGCTTGCCTGTGACCGGTGTTGGGGGTGCAGTGCCAAGGGCAGCTGGGCGCTGCTGGGCGCTGCTGTCCTTGCGCTGCTGTGGAGGTGGGTGCAAGCACTGCTCAGCGGGCACGTGGCAACGTTGGAGCTTGCGCCAGGCTGGCCCAGTGTCACCACCTGTTGGCGCCTGCAGCTGACCCTTGCTTGTCACAGCTGACCTCCCGCTTGATGCCACGCTGGGGGCGGATGTTACAGCTCTCCTCCACCTCATCCCTGCCTCGCACCGCCTTTCCTTGCACGCAGGTGCGCGCCTGCTTTGTGCGCGGCTCCGTGGTGCGGTTCATCCTGCTGCCGCCCGGGTCGGTGGACGTGGAGCTGCTGCATGATGCCACGCGGCGGGAGGCGCGGGGAGGGTAGCCAAACGCAGGCCAGCCCTGCAGCAGCGGGCGCCGCCCCAGCCTGCTGCAGCCGCTTTGCTTCTCATCTCCTGCTTCGCAGCTCCTCTGATACTTCAGCATTACAAACAGGGTGTGTACTTGTAAGATGCATCAGCCATGGGGTAGGCGAGCGGGGCTGGCAGGGGGTCATTGGACGTAAACACGGGTGAAGCGCGAGGCGAGTAAGGCACGGCAAAAATGGCAGAAGCCTGGAAACATAAAATGCAAAGGGCGGGAGGGAGAAAATGCCAGAGAAGGAATACACGCGGCAATGTGGGATGCCGCACAATCGGCGCCATTCGGAAAACTGGCGCATGGGAGGAAGGGGGGAGAAGAATTGGGACAGAAGGTGGCACAGGGTGGCGAGGGAGGCAGGGCAGTGCCGCGAGGGTGTGGGTGGCATCACTGGGACAATGGCAGTTCGGTGGGTGTGCGCTCGCAGGCGCGCGCGGCACGGTCAGATGAGGCGAGAGGGGGTCGATTGGATGGACAGGGCGGTCACGCAGTGCGCGTCAGTCTACCAGGAGGCAAGTCCAGGGCAGCTGCAGTGCTTGCTGAATGATGACAGAGGTAGGGCGCCTGGCATGCAGGCGGTGGCGGCTGGGCGGACCCCTCAGGCCCACGTGAGCATCGGCGGCCGGGCAGCAAGCTGGTGCCGCAAGTGCCCCTGCGCATGCGCGTGCATGTGCGCATGGCACCGCCGCTGCGGCGGCGGCGGCTGCCGCAGCGTGCCGTGCGCAGTTGTGGGGTGCAGGATGGGCAGCCGCAGCGGCAGGCTCAGGCCCTGTACCGTCAGCACGAGTTCTTGGTAGCGGTTGAGGAACTCCTGTGGGGCGAGGAGGGCAGGAGGCAGGGTGGTGAGAGGGGGCGCAGCTGCCACAGGTGCAGCTGCCGCAGGAGAGCAGCGTGAACAGTGCAACCTGCCCCAAGTTGCATGCCAGCAGAAATGCCCAGCCGCCGGGCCATCCCCCACCAAGGCGCCCCCACTGCGCTCTCACCTGCATGTCAAGGTACTGCACCAGGGTGGCGTCATAAGCGCGCCGCCTGTCGGGGTCAGACAGCGTCTGGTATGCCTCGCGAATTGCCGAAAACGCCGCGCTGGCGCCGCCGCCCGCCTTGTCGGGGTGCGTGGCGAGCGCAAGCTTGCGGAACTGCGCCTTGATCTCTTCGGGCGATGCCTGCGGATCGAGTGGCGGTAATTCCAGGTGCCCAGCGTTACAATCTGCAGGACGAACGTGAGCGCCAAGTGCAGCACGGCCCACCAGCTAGCAAAGCTGTCGGCGGGAGCGCTCCGCCGAGTCGCCGCCGGCATAAGCTGCCTGCGCTCTGCGCCATGCGCGAGGGGCTTGAGATGGCTCTACCATGGCATATGAGGTCGAACTCTGGCGCGCGGCTGCTAGCGGCAGGCAGGGCCGAGCGGACCGTGGTGCTATCCCTCGCAGCGCACCGTGATGGAGCCCAGCTGCAGGAGGCCGTACAGGTTGGGCTTCTCGGTGTCGGTGGGCGCGCTGGACCACATGGGGGCGCCGTGTGCAGCAATGCTCACAATCGCTTGTAGCCGTGCCTGCACTAAAGCAAGCTAGGGACGCTGCTGCTGAACGCTGGTGAGATGCACGGAAAGTGGAAACGTGAATGGCGTCCTCCACGCGGCGCCCGTGAGCAGCAGGCAAATGCCGCCGCTAGCAGGGCTCAGCAGGGCCGTGGGCGACAATTCTCCAGGTTTGCCTGTCTGCATCCAGTCCCTCCCAGGCGATTACCGATAAGCTGCACGGCCTCCCTGTCCCCCGTCACCCTCTGGGCGCTTCCACCCTCGGCTGGCCTCCACCAGCGGCTTGGTGGCACCCCTCAAAGCACCTTGCATCCTCCAACCGACGGCGTAGCCCAACCTCGCAGCGCCCAGCACCCGGCAATGGCCACGACGCAGCTTCGACCAGCCTGCAGCTCGCAGCAGCGAGCCTGCGTGGCCGGCCCCAGCAGCAGGGTGAGCCCAGGGGGCGGGTGGCTGGGCCGGCAGCCTGGATGAGCGGTCAGGACGGCCCCGCCGCTCGCGACTGGCCGCTGCCCGCTCACCGCCCGCTCGCGTCTCCAACGCTGGCGCCCCTCCCCTACCACCCACCCACCACGCAGGCCGCCACACTGCGCAGCAGCGCTGCCACCACCAGCGGCCGTGAGCTGCTGGCGCCGGCGGGAGTGACGCTGCCGGGCCGGCAGCGGCAGCAGCTGCAGGTGCAGGCCAACACGCAGCGCAGCAACTCGGTGACCAAGAAGCGGACGAGCGGCCCCCCCGGCCTGCCGCCTGGCATCGATAACAACGGCGGCGGCGGCGGCGGCGGCGGCTGGGACGGCCACAAGATCATGCGCAACGTGGCCATCAACGCCATGCTGTTTGGCATCTACTGCCTGCTCGACAGCGGCGGCCCCGGCGGCATCTTTGGCGGCGGCGGCGGCGGCGGCGGCGGCGGCGGCGGCGGCTGGAATGGCTGGGGTGGTGAGTCTCAACATGCAGGGCTGGACGCCATTGGCGAGATACTGCGCACCAGTTTGTAGCGGTGCGATTGCTGCTGCCGACTGCAAATTTGTGCTGCAGCCATGCTCACCAGCAGCGCCCTCCTGTCCTGGCCTGCAGGCGGCGGCGGCGGCAACGGCGGCGGCCCCGGCAACAACCTGGGCCACCCCGATCCGCAGGTCAACTTCCGGGAAATCAACTATGAGAGCGACGGGGAGGAAACAGCGCGCAAGCCGCGCCGCAAGAGCGGCGGCAGCAGCGGCGGCAAGCGCCGGCAACCGCGCCTGGCCACAGCGTGAGCGCTGCCTGCTCTCTTCCTCCTCCTCTCAAGTCCCCCCTTATTCGCAGCCCCACGCCGTGCGCTGCAAGCCGTGCATGGCCCTCAGATCCTCTTATACTCATTCGTCCTGACTTGCCCCCTGGCGCTGCGGCCCTCCCCCACCTGGCCTGCTCCGCCCTTCAGCCTCCTCATGCCCCTGCCCAGCCGCGAGACTCATATGCTGCCTCGCTGGCTACCCTCTTGTGAACACATGAAGCCCCCCTCAGACCTTCCTCTCCCCCATTTCATTGTTTTGGTTGCCCTTTCGTTGCTTCCTCCCTGCGCCTGCTCTGCCGCCTTGCAGTTTTCCCCTGTACCTACGCAGCCAGCCCTTGTGTACTGTAGTGCAGACAGTGTGCGCAGAAACAGCTTTGAGGACGAAGGGAAGAGCCAGCAGAGCAAGGAGGCAGCCAGCAGGAAGGGGGCATGGAACAGGTTGTTGGTTGGTGGCTTGCTGGTGCAACAGGACAGAAAACGTGGCACCATATGCACAAGCTAAGCTGGTTGACTCATTCGTACTAGCAGGTTGTACGAGAAGGCTTAGTGGCTCATGCGTTGAATGGCCAAATCACGGTGGCCCTGTGCTGCTGCTGCTGCTACCGGTGCTGCATCCGCTCGTCGCCCTCGGCAATGCCCTCCAGCGGCTCTAAATTGTCCTCCTCCTCCCCCTCCTCATCCTCCTCCCGGCCATCCACCGTCATGGTGTGGCTGGTGGTGCGGCTGAGGTGGCGAGAGAGCGGCGAGTTTGTGCCATCTTGGCCGGCCTCGCACGCCTCCTGCGGCTCCCCATCTGGGCCGACGCCTGCTGCTGCTACCGCCGCTGCTGCCGCCGCTGCCACCGCCTCCGCCTGCTGGGAGAAGCTGCCCTCCTGCTGGCGCAGCCACATGCCGGCGTAGAGGCCGCCACGCTGCAGCAGCTCCGTGTGCGTGCCCGCCTCCGCCACAGTGCCGCCTTGCATGACCACAATGGCGTCGGCATTGGACACAGTGGACAGCCTGGGGTGGGTGGGTGGGGTGGGAAGGGAGGGTTAGCGTGTGGCGGGGCTGCAAACAGAGGCTGGGAGTGCCATTCAAGGAGAAGTCGTTGGGAGCAATAGGAACCTTCAAGAGCTCTGATGGCAGCCCGCTTGCGCCACACGCACTGGCCCCACCTATGTGCCACGATGATGGTGGTGCACTGCTGCTGCTGCCGTAGCGCAGCCAGAGACTCCTGCAGGCAGCAGAAGAGGCAAGCCAGCAGGGGTGTTCAATCAAGCCCACTGCGTCATCCAGCAGACTCACCACTGCATCTGCTCCACCACGGAAAACGGTTAAACATCAAGCCACATGCCAAACCATTTCCTTCACGTGCATCTCGGTGCCCTTAAGGAGCGCGCACATCATCCCTCCCCACCCACCCCTCCCCACCCCACCCCACCCCCTTTGCTTCAACAGTGCGCGCACCACCCCACACACCACCCCAAGCCCCTCACCCCGATCATGCGCTCCGTCAGCGAGTCGAGTGCCGATGTGGCCTCGTCCAGCACAAGGATGGACGGCCGCCGCAGCACTGCAGGGCACGGCGGCAGTGGGACAACGAGGGTGGTCAAGGCGCAAAGGCGGCGTGCTGAGCAAGTCAGGCTGTCACACGGGGCGGGCATGCACCACACGGCCCCCACTTGAGCACCCTGCTGCATCGCCCAAGCAGCCAGCCTCACCTGCGCGTGCAAAGGCCACCCGCTGCTTCTCTCCGCCGCTCAGCCGCAGGCCGCGCTCGCCCACCACGGTATCATAGCCCGCGGGGAAGCGCTGCACAATGGCGTCATGGATGTGCGCCACACTGGCGGCCGCCTCCACCTCCTCGTCACTGGCGGAAGGGCGGCTGTACCTGCAGAGGGAGAGGGAGGTGGGGGGCAGGGGTGAGCTGCTCAATGCGCAGCAAGCACAGCACGGTGGACATCATGCGGCAAGCTTCTGCCTCAGTGGAAGCGATGCAAGGCAGGAAGTGGCAGCAAGTTGGGGCAGGGCAGGGGCAGCACTTGCCAGCAGCGCGTGTCATTGCCATCACACACAACAGCGCCAAGTCACCGCAGCCCCAGCCTGCATGCCCGCACCCCCTGCTTACCGAATGTTGTAACGAATCGAGTCGTTGAATAGTACGCAGTCCTGCGGCACCACCGCGATGTGGCGGCGCAGGGAGGCCAGCGTGACGCGGCTGATGTCGGTGCCATCCACCAGCACGCGCCCCGCTGTGGGGTCCCAGAACCTGCAGCAGAACCAGTAGCGTGCAAGGGACTGAGCACTTTGACTGGACCTGAATAAGAGGCCGCTCTGAGCAGAGCAATTGTGTAAGTGGTGCAGACAGAAGCCCGCTGCGATGCCAGCCATCAGCAGCAAGCAGGCCGGAGGGTGCGCTCACCGCAGCAGCAGGCGCAGTATTGTGGACTTGCCGCTGCCTGCAACGGCGGGGAGCAGTGCAGCTCAGCTTGTTTGTGCAAGTTCAGGTGCCCAAAGGAAGCAGAGCAGGCATTGCGGTGCACATCCCCAAGCTGCGGCATGCAAGGTGAGAGGCTGAGGGGTCGGAACGCACCTGTGGCGCCCACAAGCGCTAGCGTGCGCCCGCCAGCAACACTAAAGCTGACGTTGTGCAGCACGGGTGTCGCATCGGGCGAGTAGCTGTGGGGAGGAAGCAGCAGGGCAGGGTTGTGGAGGGACGAGCTGGACAATTGGGATTGTGGAGCAATCAGCTGGACACAGGGAAGGTCGTTTCTGCTCCCCCAGGCTTCGTTCTCGCACATCACGCATCCTAACCCCAGCCCCAGCCAGGCGCACCCAAAGGACACGCGGTCGAAGGCCACATCGCCCTGCGCCACCGCCAGCTGGCCCGCCCCCGGCGCATCGTCCACAGCGGGGGCGGTGTCCAGCAGCTCAAACATCTGCTCCATGTCGATCAGCCCCTTCTGGATCTGTGGACGTAGGCGGGAGGGTGGGCGGGGGGTGCGGCTGGGCGGCGCAGCCAACGCCACGGAGGGGCAGCTAGGAATGTGCCGCAGAGAAGGCCAATGCACAACAGTAGAGCTAGAGCTGTGCAGCGCCCTTGCCTGCCGGTAGTAGCTGCTGAAGTAGGTGAGGGGCGCCATGAGCTGGGTCATGAGCGCCAGGAAGAGCACGACGTCGCCCACGCTGAGCTGGCCCGCCACCACGCCACGCACACACACCACCAGGCCTGGGGGAGCCGGGCGGGGGGGGGCAGCCAAGGAAATGAGAAACCAGGGTTGGCAGCCTGGGTGGACCTGGCGCAGTCTGTAGCGTGCCAACCATCCACACAGCCGGCCCTCCCGCTGCCCAACAGCAACACAGGCACACTGCCTGCAACCCCGGCATCCCCTGCACGGCACCCACACAAAACGCACCCAGCGCCAGGCCCACAAACACCAGCGCCGACTGCGCGATGTTGAGCAGGGAGATGCAGGCCAGCTGCAGGTACTCGTGGCCCTGGAAGGCGTCAATGGCGGCTCCATACGCGCCCAGCTCCAGCCGCTCCGCACCAAACAGCTTGACTGCGGGTGTGGGAGGGGGAAGAGACGCAGGGATTGTCCCTAGCGGCTGATGCGGTGCCCTGGGGCCGGCCTTCAACATCATCAACCCTCCGTGTTCACACAGGGCAGCAGCCGTGGGGCGATGTGGAGAGCGCGCACCCGTTTCGTAGTTGAGCAGCATGTCCGTGGCCTTGCCCTCCTTCTCAGTGTCCTACAGCGCAGCAAGGAGGGCAAAGGGCAATGATGTGAGGTGTGGCACACCAGCCATCATGACATGGGAGGCATGTGAGGCAGCACACTTAGGGTGACAGCCGCCAAAGCTGCTGGTGTGCTGCCTGGTCTGCTGCCACGCCTTGCACTCTCACAACTGCAGCGAACCCAGGCCGTCCTGGTACCCACCAGCTTGTTCATCTGCTTCCGCACTTTGCCGCGGAACTCGGTGACCACAAACGTCATCGGAATGTAGGTCACGACTGCAGCAGCGAGCAGGGCCGATTGGACGGAATGGGCACCGGAGAATGACGCCGCAGGGCGCAGTGCAACCACAGCTCAGTGCTTCTGCATGCCCAACTCCCCCTGACCCTGCTGGCGCTGCACCCCACCTGTGCAGCCCACCACCACCGCGGTCCAGGGCTGCAGCTTGAGCGCCATGTAGCTGCAGGCCACCAGCACGTCCACCAGCTGAGGCAGCAGGCTGAAGAGCACCACCTGCGCAGCGGGGGCGGGAGGGCGGGCGCACCAAGGCAGGGTTTTGAGAGGTGGGGCAACTCGAGTTGCTTGGTGGGTTGGCCAACCCCACGGTGGGTGCAGTTTGCAGGCTTAGAGTGCACAGCCTCAACACCAGCGTGCCTTGCAGGCATGGAGTGCACAGCCCCAATGCCAGGGTGCCTTGCCTGCATCACGTCCTGGATGCTGCTCGTGCCGCGGTCCAGAATGCGCATCACTTTGCCTGCAGGGCAGGGGCAGGAAAGGCTGGGTGGTGTTCAACAGCATGTAACCACAATAAAACAATGTGGACACGAGGGCCGGCCGAGAGAGTGCTTGCGGCGAGTGTAAACTGCGCAAAGTCCACTTCCCAACCCGCCTGTCTGCCTGCGCCCCCGCTAGCCCACCTGTGTTGCGCTTGAGGTGGAAGGAGTGGTCCAGGCGCAGCAGGTGCTCAAACACATCCAGGCTGACACGTCGAGAGGCGCGCTGCAGATTCGGGGGGAGGGAACGAGAGCAAACAGCGGTTCAGCGCTGCCACCACACAAGACGGTGTCCAGCTGACATCTGCTGGTCGTGTGGCAGGTAATCCCACAAGGCAGGCCTGGCCAGCGCCGTGCGTGCAGCTGTCGTATGCACCTGCTGCAGTTTGATCCAAAACAGGTCGCGCAGGTTGCCCAGGAAGCCAATGCCGCCCTTGCCGCTGGTCCCCTGCACCACGAAGACGGCACCAGGGATCAGGAGAGACAATTGGCAGCCATTTGCCGCTTCAGAATATCAGCCCCCAGCAATGTGCACTTGCTGGTCGAACGGAGCATTGGCAGTGCAGCAATCCTGTGTACCTGCAGGAATGCTAGGGTGAGGTATACGGCCACCCAAGGCAGGAAGACGTCCCGAAAGGTGGGCTTGGCAGCCCGCAGCAAGGCAGCGCACAGTGCGGCGGCGCCGTTGCCACCGGCATTTGCCGCCGCAGCTGCTTCTGCTGCTGCTGCCGCGCTGGTCTCCGCCAGCCGGTCGATGACCTTCTTGTAAGCCACCGGCAGGGCGATGTTGACCACGCGCCCGACCACCAGCAGGCCAAAGCACGCCAACAGCCTGCCAGGCAGAGGGGCAGGTGATGCTCATATCGGGATGAGGCTTACAATTGCGCGAGCTTGCTTGCAATGTGAGCCTCAGCAGCCTGCTGACGTCAAGGGCAGCGCTTGCAGCAGCTAGGCATCGCCCAAGCCTGCCCTCACCTAATTTTCAGGTCCAGCCGATCAGGCACCAGGTAGCGCAGCGTGCCCTGAATCAGGCGCAGGCGTGCGCTGCCCCGGCTCCTACGCCGCTTGCGGCCAGCTTCGGCACCCAGCAGTGGCTCCGCATCTTCGCCTTCCCTCGGCCCTGCACCCAGCCCCGCCGTTGCCGCCAGCATGCAGCACGTGGCGGCTGCCAGCGACAGGGCGTTGAGCGCGGCAAGGACCAGGGCCGCGACTTGCAGCCGCTGGCAGCCCGCGGGCCCGCCCTGGGGCTGGGCAGAGCGGCGGCAGGCCTGTGCTGCCTCCACGAGCGCCCCCACATCCAAGGCCAGGAAGCAGGCGGTGGGCGCGGCGGGCAGCCAGAGCCGCTGGTTGCTGACGTAGGTGCCCAGCAGCACCTGCGTGCACAGAAGGCAGCAGGCACGACACTGTGTAACGGTGCTTGCAAACGGTGCATGCCGGCGCTGTGGTGTCATTGCAAAAGAGAGCAGGCATTGTATACCAATCCCCACGGCTCACCAGCAGGAGGCAGGCTAGCAGGCAGCTGAGGCCATCAGGCAGGCCGTTTGCCGTCTCATCTCCGCCTGCCAGGCCCGTGCTCAGCAGCAGGCGGCCCACATGGCCAACTAGGGCGGCAATGAGCCAGGCCACCGCCGCCACACGCCAGCGCTGCCCCGGCTGTGCAGGACACCGACGGCTGGTGCCACCGCTGTCGCCGCTTGCCGCTGCCTTGGCACGTCGGCTCCACAGCCGAGCCGCTGCCCATGCTGCGCAAGCGACGTTCACAAGGAGCAGCAGCACCGCCTGCTCCGAAAGCTGCATCCCCCGCGCTGCACGCCGTCAGGGAGGCGCGGTGGACCGGCGGCGGCGCCGAGAGGCGGGGGTATTTTACGGTCTGCAGCGTCCGCGACACACCCGCGCTGTTGTGGAGCTTGCGCAGCAGTGTGGCGTGCCGCCAGCAGGGTGGCGCAACGCAGCGCAGGAAGCGAAAGGAACGCTGAGCTAGCGCTGCGATGGCGGCCTCAGACACACATGGAATGATCTGGAGATGGCCCTGGACACCAAGCAAGTGCGCAATGCGCGCTGCCGAGTGGGAGCCGGGCCAGCATGGACGATGCCGACTGTTGCGCGACTTTTGCAGCCCAAACGTACATTGGGCTTTGTTGCAAGAATCGTTGTAGCAATCGGGCAGCGTTGGGCAGCATTTGCTGCAGCCGAGCGCTTGAAAGGCAGGCGAGCCGCGCATAGAGAGCTCCAACGCGGGTGAGCGCGAGCCGGGTTGTGTCATAGCTGTGCCGAGGCTTTGAAGCCACCGAACGGTGCCTTGCGGCCCGCCCAGCCTGCCGCCGCTCCACCCAACGCTCGCCCAACGTCTCCCGCCTGCCCGTCTCTATTGCAGGTGCTCCGCTGGAATGGAGGAGCCCACCACCTCCCTGTATCTTGGCAACCTGTCACCGCAAGTCACGCGGGCCCACCTGTATGAAATTGGCATCCAGGTGCGCAGCCCAGGCAGCCTCTGGGAGGGAGGGCAGCAGGCAGAGGTCCTGCTCGCTTGGTGACGACAGCAGCAGAGTGACCTCCATCTGGTGCTCCTCTCTGCAGGCAGGACCCGTCGTGTCGGTGACGCTGCCGCAGGAGACCACTGTGAACAAGGGCGTGCAGAACAAGGTGCGCCAGCTAGTGCTGCTTGGGTTGCGTTGGGCAGGCACACGCACCTTGTTGTCCCAATTGGCAGCTACAGCTGCACACCGTGACAGGCACACGCAACTTGATGTCCCAAACTGATGGTGCAGGGCTTTGGATTTGTCGAGTACGAGGACGTTGAGGATGCCAAGTATGCAGTCTCTCTTTTTCAAGGCAACCTGCGACTGTTCGGCAGGGATGTCCGCGTGCAGTTTGGCGGGCAGTCGAGGCGCAGCGGCAGTGGAGTGGGGCTGCCTGCCAGCGGCACACAGCAGCAGCAGGGAAGGGCTGCCAGCACGCCGCAGGGAGGGGCAGAACAGCGGCAGCAGCAGCCGGCTGCACGCAGCGACTCAGGACGGCAGGCACAAGATGCGCAGCAGCCGTCCATGCAGCCCGTGCCACAGCAGCAGCAGCAGCAGCAGCAGCCGTGGCAGCCCATGCAACCACACCCGCAGCTACAACAGGTGTACCCGCAGTCGCAGCCACCTATGCCTTTCGCGTATGCCGGCATGATGCCGGCCGCGACAGTGCAGCAGCAGCAGCAGCAAGTTCTTATGCAGCAGATGGCAGCATATGCTCAGAGCATGTCGCCAGCTTCTATGGTGCAGCAGTACGGCGGCTTGCCATATCAACAACAAGCCAATGGGCAGCAGCAGCAGTACGGCGGCTCGCCGTATCAAGCCAATGGGCAGCAGCAGCCTCCGCAGCACTGGTAGCCCTGTCATCCTGCCCACTTGGTGCGTCTGTGTAACATTGAATGCGTAGCACGAACATTGCAAGCATGGGAAGAACTGCGGCATTGCATTGGGCTGGAGCGGGGCCTGGGTGTCGATGCGGCAGCCTCCTGGGGCACGACACCTCCAAGCAGGTGTCCCGGCGGTCAGGGAAGCATGGGCGCAAACGAGGGCAGGTGCTGCTCGCTGCTGCGGTATGCCTGGATGCGCGGCTGCGCCAGCACGGCGTCGTACAGCTCCAGCAGGTTGGGCAGCTGCCGGGATGGAGGGAGGGAGGTGGTATGTGAGCAAGGTCAGCACTGATGAGGTTGGCAGAGTTGGCAGGTGCATGATGAGCAAAGGATGCTGCAGCGGCGGTGGGTTGAGCACCTGTATTGTGCAAGTGTTTGCGTGCGCTCACATTGCATTGCACGGCTGCAGCCACTTGCATTGTTTCAGTGGGTGCATGAAGCAACAAGCGCAGCCAGGCGCACCGCCAACTCCAGGCGCTGCCGCGGGAAGAGGCGCAAGTGCATGTCCACGACCATCGCCACCAGTATGTCTGCAGCACAGGAGCGGGAGGGCACCACTGTGGGGTCCTTTTTCTCTTGGCAGCTTGGTGACAGCCAGCAGATTCCCAAACCGACCCACTACGGGTCATCATCCCCGGCGCACCTGCCACCGTCATGCCGCTCTCAACAAACCAGCCGCTGCTGCTCTCGCTCAGCAGGCGGGACAGGAAGTATGCGTGGGCGCCCCGGGTGACTGAGGCGCGCACCGAGTGGGGCATCCGGTGCTGTGACAAGTAGTTCTCTTTTGCGGCGGGGCCATCCTGGGAGCGGGCAGTGGGCAGCAGGGGTGTTAGGGGTGTTGAAGTTTGTGGGCATGGCAATCAGGGTCAGGTCGGCGCAGGAAGGTGCGCTTCTGTAGAATGCACGATCACAGCTTTGACAGGCCTTGCGCGCTGCAAAGTGCGCTAATGGGACATGTGAACAGACCGCCTTGCCTTGTTCAGGGCTGCCTTCATGAAGAACTGGTTGGCCAGGTCGTCCGCGCCCTCAATCACCTGCCGGCGGAGAGGTAAGTGATGCTGAAATATGACAACTGTTTGCAAATGTGGCTGAGCCAGGCAAGCGCAGCAAAGCATGACTCGCTGAAACATAGCAAGACGGGGCACAGTGCCACCCTGGAGAGGCCTTGCCTCGTCCACACGCGCGCGCTCCGCCGCCGTCTGCCCATACAGGTTGTGCTTGCGCGCAATGTGGCGCAGGATCTGCTGGGGTTTCAAGGTGGCTTGGGTTGGCAAGCTGCATGCATCAACCCCAAAGCAGCAGCGGAAAGTTACGGTCATGGATGGCATGGCAGGGGCAGGCAGCGCAGGCTTGCATTCCAGGCATGGCCGGCCACCCCACCGCGTTTGTTTGGACCATGTCCACCTCGTCGTCAATGAACCTGCAGGCAGCAGCAGCAGCTGGGGTTGTGGCATCATAAAATGTGCAGCAAAGTTGGTAGCAGAATGACTGTCAACGGAGGATAGTGAATGTGCTGTTCTGCTCGGTGCATGCCATATATGAGCGCATGGCTTGCCACAGTGTGCAGCTCACCGCGGCACCTGGGCAAAGTGGAAGCCCTGCAGGTCTGACTTCATCTGTTCAGTGTCCACCACCTCAAAATCAAACTCCACGCCAGCAGCGGCAAGAGCCATGCGCAGGGGCTCCGCACGCCCTGCAGGGGTGGCTTTGCGTCAGGCCTGGACGAAAGTAACGAGGGCTGTGCAGGCGAACGACAATGCGGCGGCAGCGGCGGCGGCGGCCGGCGGCGCGGTGGCTGCCGGGACCACTTGATCACTGGCATTCCGTGCTGTGACGGGGCTTCCGTCCTGAGATCGACGCGAATCTGCCAAGCTGGGGCAGCCGGCAGCCGGGCTGGCTGCTGACACTCGCCCTGGTGCGCCAAGTAGATTATTTTGGGCCGGCACGCCATGGTTGAAGCCGTACAGGCCACCAGCAACGAGCAAACCCGCGCGGGCCGAGGGGAATGGGTCCAAGGACGGTCATTTCCCCACCACACACTGCTTGCCATCATATCATGCCGCGGGTTGCTTGCTAGGCACATTCAAGATGCATATACAGCATGTGCATTTACAGGTCAGGCATGCATTGCCACACACATGCAGTGCATACATGAGCGCAGACATGAGCGCCGCAGCGGTTGGCATTCATGCACTCTGCGCCCGTGCAGCACGTCATGTTCCCGCCGCTCATTCCTCGTCGCTGTCCTCCTCGCTGCTCTCCTCATCCTCATCCTCCGACACATAGTCGTATTCCTCGAAGTTGAGCTCGTTCAGGAACAGGCCCGCCAAGCGGGGAGCCGCAGGTGGCACCGCCGCCTCGGGCGACACGTCGCGCTGTGCTGCCACTGGCGCCGGCGCTGCAACCGCCTGCGGCGGCGGCGCCGGCTGCTGCTGCTGCGGTTGCGCAGCGGCCGCAGGGGGTGCTGCTGCCGCTGGTGCCCCAGCTGCTGCAGCAGGGCCCAGGGGGATGGGGTCTCCTGGCTTCCATCCGGGCGGCATGCTGGCCAGCAGCTGCTTCACATCCAGCCCATGCTGTGCTGCAAGGGCAGCCAGGTCGCCACCAGCGGGTGCCGCTGCCGGTGCAGCTGCTGCAGCTGCAGGCGCTGCAGGAGCGGCCACGCCGCGTGCGGCTGCCAGGCGCTGCGCCTCTCTGGCCTGCTCCCGCTCCTCCCACTCGCCTGCATGCAAGGGAGGGTAGCATTTGAGCTCATAGGGCCAGGCAGCAGCTGCAGCCGGAGGCCATTGTGCAAGGGAATCACAGACACCAGCCCAAAGTAGCCACAATGCAGGTTGCTTTAGACAATGCCCAAGGCCCCATTTCTTGCCAAACACAGCGCCACTGCTTCCCACTGCCCGTCGACTCACGGGCAAAGGCGTGCAGCTGCGACGCTCGCATCTCCGCCTCCTGCGGCGCCGGCGGCTTGAAGAAATACAGCGGCTGTCCCGGCTGGTAGCCCAGCGGAGCCGAGGACGAGTAGCTGAGGCGGTGGGAGTAGGCCAGCAGGGAGCGCACCGACGCGTCGTCGCTGGGCGCAGGAGGGCGGTAGCCGGGCGGCGGCGTCAGCCGGTCCACAGCGGCCTGCAGCGCCACAATGGCGGCCTGCATGGGCGCCAGAAACACACAGTTGTGTGGGAATGTGGCGTACATTGGGTGCCAGATGGGGCATGGCAAGTGATCGGCGGGCAGCAGCAGCAAGCGAGCGGCGGCAGTCGTGTAGGCAAGACAGCCTACCTGCAGCCTGGCTTGCGCATGTTCGATCGCCTTGAATGCCGGGTCGCTGGCGCCGTTCAGCTTGCCCTGCAGCCGCCCCAGCCGCTCAAGCAGGTCGTCCAGCCCCTCGGCCTCGCCCGCTCCTTGCGTGACTAGCGCCGTGAGCTTGCTGAGGACATCCGCCAGTTGGCTGGAATCGTCTGGAGGCGCGGTGCCCTCTCCTACTCGCTGCCGCTTGCTTTCCATGGCCGCTCGGCCTGGTGGACGGCTCTTTGAGGGTTTGCGCTGAATTACCGATAACCGGACAACGAAGAATGACAGTGGATTGTGCCAAACAGGCGATCAGGCCGCATTTCGAGAGCCTGGGAGCCAAGCGCCGTCACCGCCTGGCGTGCGCAGCGGGCCGACAATGTTCGTCACACGCACAAAGTGCAGCAATGCATGGCAACCGAGCGCTAATGAAACCAAGGTTCAGGGGCGGCGTGAGGAGGTCTGCGGTGAGGGCGGTGGGCCGCTCCACGCCACGCTGCCACCGCTGCCGCACGCACCCCACGGCGCTCCGCCACCGCTGCCGGCAGGTGCCGCCCCTGCTGGCGACGGGGGCTCAGGCATGCACAGCTCGCGCGGCAGCGGCATCCAACCGGAGCGGAAGCGGGCGCACTCGGGATCGTGGCACTTCTGGGCGTAGGCGCCCCGCTGGAAGTCGGCCACAAAGAAGACGTGGTTGGAGGCGTGGGGCCGCCCCATGTTCTCACAGTAGTGGCTGCCCGGCCCAATCATGGAGTAGGCCACAGTTGCCCCTGAGCCGCAGAAGGCCAGCGTGCGCGCACGGGCGGCGGCGCCGCCGGCACGGTGGGTGGCTGCCCGCTCGATGAATGGCAGCGCCGCCTCCGCCAGCCGCTTCAGCTCTGGGGGCAGTTTGGGACAACAAGGCATTCAGGTGTGCTGCAACTCAGCGGGTGGCATGTATGGAGGCTGATGCAGCTAGCAGTTGACAGGACGGCACCACGGCAGAGCAGGCGCCTTGAGCAACCAACAAGCTGGCAAGTGTTGGTTGTGTCCCTGCCCACCTTCCAGCTGGTCGGGCGCCAGGGTTGCATCCGCAGCATCTTGCTTCCACGCCATCCGCAAGCCGCCGGAGGGCAGCACTGCTGCTGCCGCCACTGGCCCACGCCCGTTGCCGCCGCCAGCACCCATGGGCAGTGGGTCGGGCATTTGCAGCAGGCGGGTGCTGGGGCTGACGTTGCACACCAGCGTGTCCAGGAACACGTGGGCATTGGAGGTGGCGCAGCCGGGGGCGGTGGCAAACCGGGGCATGGGGCGCAGCACGGCCGCCTTGCCGCCCTTGCAGCAGAAGGACATGCGCCAGTGGCGGTTCCTGGGCGAGGTGTGATGGGTGGCGGTGAATGTGGCGCACCGTCAGCTGGCCAGCGCAGCCTACTGCCAATGCATTGCTGGCACACAAGTCACACTTTCTTTGAGCAGCCATGTTTGGATGGGCCAGGTATGCAGATCATCAACATACAATGCTGCTGTGCATCAGCAGCCAAGGCGCTCACTTGGAGTACACCGCCATGTCGACCAGCGGGCCCAGCTGCGGCTGGCCGCCCGCCTCGCCACGCACCACCTGCAGCTCGCTGCCACTGGCCGCCAGCACCTGAGTACACAAGGGGAGGGTGGAGGGGACGAGGGTTGGAAAGCACGAGAATGGGTTCAGGATGGGTGATGACCGTGAAAAGACACCAAATCTCCTGCTGATGCCATGCCCTGCTGCTAGCTTCACACACCTGGGCAGTCATGCCCTTGCGCAACCCTGCATCGCAAGCAGCCCCTTGCCCCACCCCTGCTCACCTGGCCCACAAACTTGCCCATGGCGTGGTTGTTGGCAAAGGCGTAGCCGGGCAGGCGCACGGTGAGGTGGCGGGAGAACTTGGCGGGGGTGGACGAGTCCAGCTCGTACACGCAGCGCCGGTCCAGCCCCAGCCCAAAGTGGCGCCTGTGGTGGTGGGGAGCAGCAAGGGCTGGGAAGGGCTAAGCATCACGGCAAAGATAGGTTAGAGCAGCACCGTCCCAGGCAGGCACACCGGTTGCATACCCATTCACACATCAGCAGCTGCTGGGAGTGCAGCGGCATGTCTGCAGCCCCACAGCCAGCCAGGCACTGACCGCAGCTGCGCCTCCACGTGGCCCAGCAGGCAGTCCACCAGAGTGTCGCCGTCTAGCTGCAGTTGGAGCAGAGATGCAGCGCATGCAGCAGGATGTGGACAGCTGCTGACCGCCTGCAACCGCAGGAATGCGGCCCCATGTGGAGTTGGCTGCCTGCACAAACTGGCTCCCATGCAATGCTGGCTCCCTGTTCACACTCAAGTGCGTCCCCATGACCTTTGGCTCCTACCTGAGAGTTCAGGGGCGCGGGGTACTCCAGGTCAAAGTACAGGTGGGCAGGGCGGCCCTCACGAATGACCTCATACCTGCGGGTAGGGGTTTAGCAAGGATGTGATGGGCAGCGCAAGTTTAGCAGGCCAACATCAGGCCGCCAGCGCTGCTAAGCTGCACCCAGTAAGGAGTTGAGGCATGCTGGGGCCCACCAGTGGCGGTCCTCGGTGCGTGTGCGCCGGAATGCTTGCCACACAGCAGGGTAGCTGGCTGCAGTGAAGGTGCGGTAGTAAGCGCCGCTCCTGCACAGGGGCAAGGCGGCACACGGCAATGCCGTACAGCTTGGAGATCGACATTGATGATCTGCCCAGCCCCATCAGCACATGCGGGAGTGATGTTTTGTCTGCCTGTCCTAAATGTTCTCACCTGCCCCGCCGCTCCACACAGAAGGCCCGCACCGCCTCCAGGTGCTGGTCCTGGCCAGCAGCTGCACCAGCTGTGGTGGCCGCTGCCGCTGCTGCCCCGCCTGCCGCCACAACCCCCTGCTGATGGGCAGCACCCCCATCGTCAACGCGAGCTGGGCCAGCCGGCTGTCCCGGGCACTGCTGGGGGCCGCCGGCCGCCAGCTGCTGCTGCTGCTGGGCTGCCGCTGCTGCCTCCCGCAGCTCGCGCAGCCGTGTTTCATACTCGCGTGCCGCCCGGCTGGCCGCCTCCTGCTGCTGCTGCCGCCGAGCCTGCTCGGCTTCTGCCTCCTCCCGCTGCCGCTTCAGCAGCGGCTCCAGCGGCGCCATGTTGTAGCCAGAGGAGTCGGGGGGAGGCAGGGCGCCCTGGCGGAAGCGGCTCAGAAAGTCGCCGGCTGGAGGAGGCGCAGCTCCCGCGGCAGCAGAGTCTGCCTCCTGACCGCTGCCGGGCTGGCCCCGGCTGCTATTGCCGCCGCCTCCAGCGCCACTGCTGCTGCTTGCTGCGGCGGCCTGCTGGGCTGCAGCCGCGCCGGCGCTGCCACTCAGCGGCAGCAGCTCCTCAGCGGGGACCTGGGATGCCACCACTGTAGGCGTTGGCAGCAGCGGCATCCACCGCTGGTTGTGCCAATCTGCGGCGTCGAACGCCTCGCGCTGCGTGGCAAAGGTTTCACGCACCTCCGCCAGCTGTGGAGGGATGGAACAAGCGCTGCACACCTGCTCATCCTCTTGCGCCTCCTGCCGCCGCCGTTGCTGCAGGGAGTCTGGGCTGAGAGGCGGCCCGCCACCGCTGATGCTGCCTGGCTGCTGCTGTGGGTAAGGTTGCCGCAGGGGTGGCGGCTGGCCTGCCCTATGTGGTGGCTGCTGGGCCGCTACATACCATTGCTGTGGCGGTGGGGATGCACGCTGAGCCCAGGGGGGCATCTGCCAGCCAGGCTTGCCGCCAGGCCACTCCTGCTGCTGCCGCTGCCGCTGTGGCGCTGCAACTGCTTGCACAGCAGCCCACTGGTTCATGCCCACTCCTTGCTGCGGGTACTGCTGCTGCCAGCTGTGGGTGGCTGAGGCAGGTGGCTGCCCTGCTCTGCTGTGCAGCACCTGCTCCTCCTCCTCCTGCAACATGGCAGTGCGCGCATCTTACGTGAGCACCTAAAATGGCCGCACAGCACCGTGCAATTGGCTCAAAGCTTCAATCCCCCTTCCCAGGCAGCTCGCACCTGCTGCCCATGCTGCTGCTGCTGCTGCTTCTGCTGCTGCTGCTGCTCCGCCAGAGCCGCTGCCTCCAGAGTCCAGTGCTGGCGGTCCTCCTCCGCCTGCTGCTGCCGCCGCCGCTGCTCCTCCGCCTCATCCTCCGGCTGGCTCCAGGGGTCGGCCACCTCGGAGGCCTCCTGAGAGGTGAGGCTGCACACCAGGGGCGGCACACCACATGGCTGGCTGCCTCCCTGCTGGCTGCCACCCTGCTGGCTGCCTCCCTGCTGGCTTGCCCCAGCCACAGCCAAACTGCCCGCTCCGCGAGGGCTGGGATGCTGCTGCACCTGCGGCTGCTGCCTCTGCGTGACTGGCCGCGGCGCCTCCACCTCCTGCGAGCTCCACTCGTCTGCACCCGCCTCAGCCATCTCTGACAGTATGGCTATCTCCTGCCGCCGCTCCTGGCTGCTACGGAAGGGCGAGGCCGGAGGTCCAGCTGTTGCTGGCGGCGCTGCCACTGCTGCTGCTGCTGCAGGTGGCGGGCCAGCTGTCGCTGCAAATAAACCAGCTGCCCCTTCAGGACGGTGCTGCGGCGGCGGCGAGGGCAAGTCCCTCGACAGCGGTATGAGCGCAGGGACGGATTCAGCGCCCTCTTGGCAGCAGACGCCGGGTGATGCGGGGATGCACCAATCCTCGTCCTCGCTGCCTGGAGCCAGCAGCGGCACCGGACTAGCCGCCTGCTGCTGCTGCTGCTGCTGCTGCTGCTGCTGCTGCTGCTGCCAACGCCAGAGCGAGGTAACCAGCTGGCTGGGCGGTGGCGTGCCTGCTGGTGGCAAGACCCTGTGCTGCTCTGCGGCTGGCGGCCTGTGCTGCGTGTGCGGGCGTGGGCTGAGCTGAGGGCTGCTGGGCGCACTGTTAATGCGCAGCCGCCCAAACTCCAGCAGCTGGGACGGCGACCCAGCAGGGCTGGATAGCTGGGTGAGCAAGGCAGGTGGGCTGCCTGGCTGCAGCGCGTGCTTCACAGGCGATTCTCCAGCAGATGCGTGGCCGCCTGTCAGGAGGAAAAAGTATAAGGCGGGGTGATGAATGCAGAGGCATCCTTTGGGCATATGCTGCCCTTTCCGCCAGTGTTTGAGGGGCAGGCAGGCCAGGGGGCACCCAAGGTGGAGACCCTCAAGGGCGGGCAGGCGAGGAGTTCCATACCCGTACCTTTGCGCCAGGCTGCCTGGGAGCTGTGCCCAGCTGGACTCGCTGCGGTGGTGGGAGACTGCGCCTTGCTGACGACTACGGGCGAGGGAGGCTGGCTCTTGCTCCTGCGCGAAGCGCTCTGCGACGCACCGCCGCCGGCGCCGCCGCCGCGGCGTGGGGCAGGGCCGTAGAGGGGGTGCGGCTTGGTGCGGCGGCCCTTGGCGCCGGCCGACGGCTCGTTGCGGGGCTGAGAGCCGGCTAGGAGGGCTGCAAGCTGCGAACGCGCGTCACCTGGCGTCGGCTGCGGCTGCATCCGCGCCCGGCTATCCAAAACCCACGAACATGACGGCCAGAGCAACGGTGGACTGGGGCGATTGGCGCTGGGGGCTCGCTGCAGTTCAACTCGCATGAAATGTCGGCGGCATGGGCAGCTCGGGGCGCAGATCGTCTGTCGATCAATTGACTGCAATCGCGCCTTCATCTCAGCAGCGACAGGGAGCAGCGGCAGGCCGCTGGGGAGCGCTCGGGGTGCCGGCCTGCTCGCGCCGTGCTGTTTCTGATGTCGCTGCACGATCCACGGGTGAGGATTGGGCCGCATGTGGCCGATAGTTAAGTCTGCGCCGGCCTTGCCCTGCTCGGCGGCCAACCCCCAGCCGCTGCTTCCCTCTCCCGGCTGCAGAGGTTGGGGCAGGGCTTCCGGGAAGACGAGGACCAGGTGGGTGCTGCTAGCCGCGAGCCGCCAGGCCTGCAGTAAGCAAGCAGCGCGAGGCGGGCAGCCGGCGCTCGGCGCTGCCGCGGCTGCCGCGGCTGGGGGCCTGGGCAATGCCACATGCCAATAACCGCACTGTCCCTGGCTCCCATGCGGCAGCTGGACGTGTTCAATTGTGTGGAGCAGCTCCATGCCGCGGACTTGCACCGCATGCTCAGCCAGGAGCGGGGGGAGTACAGGTGCGCAGCAGATGCAAGGCCGCCACTGCGCTGGGCTGCTGCTGCCGCAGAGGGCATATCGCGAGCTTGGGTTGCGTTGCTGCAAGTTTGTGTGCTACAGAGATCCGCTTCATGCAACTCCCAGGCAACGCCCATCAACCCTCGTCCGTCTGCTGGATGCCCTACGCAGGTTCAACCGCGTGCCCCGCCCCGGCCAGGCGCCCGTGCGTGTGTCGCCCGTGGCGCTGGCCCTAGTGCTGCCGCGCCACGCACTGGGCTGCCTGCTGGCGGGGCAGCCAGCGGTGCCGCCTGATGCCGACACGCCCACGCTGACCAGCGCCGCCATCGAGTCCACCTCCCACTTTGAGCACATCGCCAAGGCGCTGACGTTGCTGACCGGCCTGTGCGAGCTGGCGCTGCACCACCGCGGCTTGCGCGACGCCGTGCTGTCGCGCCCTGACTTTGGCACGCAACTGGTGGATGCCGCCAACATGGTGCTGCTGGCGGTGACGGGCCCAGAGGCGGATGCGTGCGTGGCAGGTGCAGGGGAGCAGGCGCGTGTGCAGGCGGCGCTAGACCGCGCAGCCATGGTGCCCGCTGCGCTGCGCGCGCTGGCCTTTGCGTTCACGGCGCGTGGTGGCCCGCAGGCGGTGGCGGCGGCGGTGGGGGGCGTGCTGGACTGGCAGAGCATCTGCGAGGCGGTGCTGACGGTGAGGGCGTGAGGCTTGCCTATTGAGCATATGACTGGGAGCGGCTCGCGAACTGCTGTTTATGCGTAGCAATTGGATGCTGAGACGTGCCATCTACCGACGCTGAGTGGAGCCTGCTGCTGCCCATCAATGTTGATGCTCCTGCATTGAAGCAAACCGCCACAGTGCCTGCCACGCCCTGCTGCAGCACCCACGTGGAGCCATGCTGCTGGAGGCCGGCTTTGACGCCGTGCGCACCGTGGTGCTGGCCGTGCGGGCTGCACTAGTGGGGGACACGCAGGGTGCCGCGGTGTACCGGCTGGCATATTATGCGGGTGCGTGGCCACAGGGCGCGTGCAGTGCTGTGTGGGGCGGGATGGAGATGAGCATGTGTTGGACAGAACCTGCAGCCGCCCCTGCCAGGTGTCTAAGTTACTGACCTAGTCAAAGCTGCTGCAGCACAGCAAGCTGCCCTTGTTTTGTGGCAGCGCTGTCAATATGTGACCCTGCCATCCAAATTTGCGCAGGTGCCGCAATGGAGCTGCTGTCCTACATGTGCGTCACCTCGCTCTTCTACCACCGCCTCATGCTGCACGACGCAAGCGGGGCTGCACCGCTGCGCCTCGTGCTGGTGAGTGCAGGGCAACCGTGGGCTGGATGTTGTGTTGCCGCTGCTGAGCAGTACGTTGATCCTGCGCTGCAAGCAGTGTCCCATCCATATTCTTCTCCAGCTGTCTGGCCTCAGTGCAGTGCATGACTTTGCCCGGGAGTGCCCCCTTTCTCCTCGCAGGCCTGTCTGACGCTGCACGACACGCCGCTGGCAGCCCCGCCGTTTGCCCGCTCTGCTGACCGGGCCAGCAGCGCCACCTCCTCCAAGCTCGTGGCGGTGCAGCCGCCCTACCGCACAGGTGCGGGCTTGCTTCACTCAACCGAACTGCAGGATTGTGGATGGGTGGGCTGGGCAGATTGGCATGCATCTCTGGGGCAGTGGGCATGTGGAGCAGCATCCATGCGCCGTTGCGCCGCAATGACGGCAGCATGCCACGGTGTTTTGTGCCGCCATGTGCCTGCAGAGAAGGGCGAGGGTGCGGCTGAGCTGCTGGCGGCACGCGGCTTTGCGCTGCTGCTCATGCTGGCCGAGTGCGAAGACCCTTCCTTCATGGATCAGGTGCGGCATGGCTAGTGCTTCACAAGTCGGCATGCTATTGCTGCTGACTGGCCTGGTGCGACGCCTTGCTGCCCATTCTGCAAAGAGGCGTTGCAAATGACTGACCCGCGCCCTTATTCGCCGGCCCGTGATGCGCAGGTGTCACAGAACCCCGCCACCCGCCGCCTGGCAGACCACGTGAACAACCGGGCGGCTGCCTACATCGGCCAGGTGCGCCTGGAGCAGCCATGCCGTACCTGCCTGTTCCATCCCAGCGCGCATCAATGGTGCCACACGAGCCGCTCCTGTCCACCCCTCCCGCAGGTGCTGCTGCGCCCATCCACGGCGCTGTACCCTGCAGCCCCCGGCGAGAGCCAGATGGCAATCAATACGCTGCGTGCTGGTGAGGCATGCTTGCAGCTGCTGCTTGTTAGGGTGGGCTGCACGCAAGCTCTCTGTCATAGCGCCTGGCCAGCGAGTGCGCTGGCCCCACATCAGCAGCTGCATCCACCAACCTGCACCCGCCACCCTCGCCGCACCCGACTTGCAGCGGAGCTGCTGTCGGACGACTCCAACTTCCGGGCGGGGCTGATCCCGCTGCTGGCGCCCACCGCCGCGCACCTGCTGGCCTCGGGTGGGTGACGGGTGCTGCAAACTTGAGCTGTGGGCAGACAAGGGCACCTGTCCCGGTGAAAAGCCCCTTTCCTGCTGCTGCGGTGCTCATGCAATGCTCATGCTGCCTTCATTGCGTGCAGACCCAGACGGTTTCCGCTCGCGCTGGTGCGGTGGCGCAGAGGCAGTAGCATACCACCAGGTGTGCCTTGGGTTGCAGTTGGCGGAAGTGGGCAGCCGGGCAGGGTGGCAGGCTCAGCACTAGTGACACCAGTCTGCTGGCAACTTCACCGCTCATCGCTGTCTCATCGGCCCATCATTCTGGCCTGGCAGTTCCACTGAACTCCTGGCCACCCGCCTTCACCCATGCCCCTCAGGAGGACGACATCCTCATCAACAGCGTGTCGATGGCTTCCCTGGAGGTGGTGCGCGGCTACGAGCGCGCGGCAGCGGCCGCCTTCCCGCCGGTGGTGAGATTTACAGGGTGGCAGTGGCATCGTTGTACGAAACAGCACGCGGTGCCTGCCGATGCGGCGCTGCTCTTTGCTCTTTGCGTCTGGTCCTTAAGGCAGCCCCACTCTTTTGGTGCATATGCGGCACGCCACGCACCACCCATGGCACTCCACAACCCCTGCAGCGCGGCAAGGCGGGGCGCGCGCTGCGCATGGGGCAGCAGCTGGCGCTGGAGCGCGGCGTGCTGCTGGCCAAGCTGCTGGTCAACCTGCACGTGTACGTGGAGGGCAGCTGCAGCCCCGAGCTCAAGGTGAGCGAGGCGCCCTGGTCGCAGCTGCTGCGCTTGCTGCCAAGGCAAGCTGGAGTAGCCTCTGTGATGGCCAGCATCAGTCTTCTGTTCGAGTGCATTGTTGTGCAGAGTTCACAAACCTACTGCACACTGAAACTGTCGCTCCCCCCTTGCGTGCTTTCAGGATGCGTTTGTGCGGCGGCTGATCCAGGTGCTGCGCTCGCCCGCGGCCCAGGCGACGCAGCGGCTGCAGACCACGCTGCGCAACCTGCAGTCGCTGCACCAGCTGCTGGCGCCGTTTGGGCCGCCGCACGCGGGGCCAGACCAGCAGCTGCTGAGCGAGATTGACATGGCGCTGATGGCTGACCTGGTGGCCCGCATCTCGGATGCGCTGCGCCAGAGCATGCAGCCTGCAGCGCCGGCGGCAGCAGCGACGCAGCAGCAGCCACCACAGCAGCAGCAACTGGCTGGCGGGCAGCCTGAAGGCGCAGCGCAGCAGCAGCAGCAGCAGCAGCACCAGCAGCAGGGGCAGCAGCAGCAGGGGCAGGCGACGCCGTCCCCTGCGGCATCGGTGCACCAGCTGCAGCAGTCTGTGCAGCAACAGCTGCCGCCGCAGCAGGAGCAGGAGCAGCAGGAGCAGCAGCGCCAGGAGTCAACCGACCTTGGCTCGGCAGACCGGACGATGCTGGATGCCAACAGGCTGGGCGGGGAGGGCGGGGAGGACAGTGTGGCGCTGAAGAGCGAGCCTGAAGCGGCCATGGAGATAGATGGGTGACCGCCTGCTTACAGCCACTCTGATGGCAGTCAACTCTATGCCATTGCATGTAATTGCAAGCGTTGAGTGGGATGTACAGTGAGAGGCAGGAAAACTGTGCAGGCGTGCATCAGTCAGATACATCCGGTCGTTGAGCATAAACGTGAGGTGCATGGTCAGAATAAGTGCTGCGTGATTAAAACATAATGCAAAGCAGTTCATCAAGCAGTGGCCTTGGCTGCCCCTGCCTTGGGCCCGCCGGCCAGCCTTCTCTGCTGCTGCTGTCCAGGCGGCTGCAGGCCTAGCAGCTTTTGCATGCGGTCCAGCAGCAGCAGAGTGAGCACGGTGTGGGGCCCGGCACGCAGGAAGTGGGCGGTGCACCCTGCGGGGCAGGCAGGCAGGAAGGGGGCGCTGGTCAGAACAAACGCTGAACATGTGCCTCCCACGGTGTGCTGCGAGGAACACAGCCGCCGGCAGCGCACCCTTGTACAACGCCATCGGGCCCTCAGCCGCCACCGTTTTCAAGGCGCAGTCCCAGGCGGTGCTGTATAGCGTGCCCACGCCGTTCACCACTGCAACAAGAGGAGGAGTTGAGCGCGCGAGTGACCACAGTCCAGCATGGAAGGGCTGCAGACCCCAGCGCTTGAGCAAGTGGTGGGAGATGACACAATTTGCCATGCGCTCCCACCAACCACACAAGCCTTGCCATGCCAAGTGTTGGAGCGCCTGCCCGCCACTGCAAGCCCACCTGGCTGGTTCCAGAGGCGGGTAGTCACCACATCCACGGGCTGCACCACTGCCGTCACAGCCAGCCCAGCCGCCATGGCCGAGAGGAGCACAGCAGCGCCCGGGTGTGCCCGCAGCCAGCTTCCTGCCGTCCCGCTGGGCTGCTGCGTGGCACGCAGGCAATGAGCAGAGCATGAGAGCACGCCAGCAGCACGTGGACAGCTGTGTCACGACAGCAGAGCTTGCATGACAAGACGGCACCACAGCACCATATCATGCTCTCTCCCTGCCCCCTACCTGCTGGTCCTGCTGCCCCTGCACGGCCGGGCGCAGCAGGCGCGCCTTCAAGCCGTCAAACACCGCCAGCTGCACCGCCGACGCCACGGCGATCTTCAGCATGTTGATGTGGGCGCCGCGATACAGGCCAAACAGCCCTGCAGCATTCAAGCAGCGCTTTGCATTATATTTGCACTGCCTTGCAGCCTGCTCCTTGCAAGGCATGGCTTTCAGATTCAGCTTGTTACCACAGGCACTACACCACTGCTGCTTGCCTTCCGACTTGATGATAGAAGCCAGGGCATCGCCCAGCCCCTTATAAGGCTGCCTCGCCACGCCCGCCACGGCACTGGGCCCCGCCGCACGGGCCGCCGCCTGGGCATGGGCAGCGTGCCACAAACACGTCTCGTGACAAACGACTAAGTGCATCCACTGCTGCCCATGCTGGAACCGCAGGCATGCGCTGGGCCCTGCATTTCCTGCAGCAAGGAAACATGGCACCTCCACCACATGCCACACGGCTGCACCTGCATGCGCGTCTTGATGAGCTGGAAGGGCGTGCCGATGGCGGCGCCCACGCATCCCGCGCCCGCCCCCGCCAGCAGGCTGGTCAGGAAGTCGTCCATGCTGCTGTGCCCCACCAGCCACTTCTTGAGCGGGATGAACGTGCCTGGGTTGGTGGTGGGTTGGGGGTTGAGGTTGAAGGGTGGGCAAGGGAGGGTGGGAGGGTGCCGTGGAGGCGAGGCAGCAGGGCAGCCGATAGCACCAAGCAACCACCGACACCAGACAAGCAGCGACTTCATTTTGCGTCCATTTGCCCCTCATCAACTCAACACCCACCCAGGCGGGTGCCATTGACGGCAATTTGGAAGGCAAAGGCGGGCTTGAGGCCCCGGAACAGCACCGCCGGCCCCTCCTGCTCCACCATCTTCATCAGCCCTGCAGCGGCAGTAGGCAAGATGTGCAAAGAAGGTCAAGAGGAGGAATGCAACCAGGGAATACAGACGGCTGGCTTACAGTAGCCAGATGTCTCGGCATGTAAACATGTAAACAACGGTACAAGACATGAACCGCGCACCATGCACAGCGCCGCGGTACAGCTGTGTGCCGCCCCTGGCCAGCTCGCCCTGCAGCTCCAGCCTGCAAGTGTGGCGTGGACATGCAGGTGGTTGGCCCTTGAACGATCCGTGTGGCGGTGAAAGCATTGCACTCTCAGATGTGCTGCAAAGTAATGAATTACGGCTGCATAATCACCGTGTGCGGATAACGTCCATGCCATTGGTGACGGCCACAGCGCCGCAGCTGGCCACGCAGCCCGCCAGGAAACCCTTGCCGATCTGGATGGCCCGGCGGGGCGCTGCGACACCAGGGGATTGGCGGCAGCTGTGTAATGGCATCTGGCAGAGATAAACCGCTGGTCGGCAGCAGCATGCTTCAATTCAAAGTTCGATTAGCCCTGACAAAAGGGCAGGCAACACAGGGCAGGCAAGGAGGCCGCCACGCCGCGAAGTGCAGGCGGCGGCAGCGGCGGCGGCACCTGGAGGCGGCTCGGCCCGGCGTTGCTGCGCAGCACTCGACATACTGCAATCGGTGCGCTTGCTATGGAGATGCGAGGAAGGGCCGGGGCGCTGTCTGCTCCAGGGTTTACAAACGTTTGAGCCGGTCCGCTCTACTAGGCCCGTTAGCCTGTTCTGTGAGTAGCGTGGCAGTGCTCAGGCCTCAGGATCATGCCGGGAGTGCAACCAGAGGCTGCACAGCATTCCACAGCAGGCAGGGAGATGCAGCGAGGGAATCACGCGCTTTGGGGCTGCTGGCCTTGCTTGTGTGAAGCACACGATACTGGGCAATCAGCCGCAATGCTGCGATACGCACTGCTCCTGCTCGCGCTGGTTTGCGCCCAAGCCGGTGCTGCAGCCGTGCGGCTTCAGGTGTCCTGATGGACTGCAACAACCCGGCAGCTGTACCGATGCGCATGGCCGACATGGCAGCGCGCCTCCCTGCGCCGCCGCCCGCCCTCTTGACCGCCGCTCTGCGCTGGTTTGACCGCCCGTGCAGGCGCAGCTGCTGCGGCCAGAGGATGAATGCCGCTGGCACGACGTCAGCGAAGCAGCTGGAATTTCGTCCTGGGAGTTCCAGCTCCGAGTCGATCAGGTGCTTATCGAGTGCAATGGTCGGCTGGGGCAGCGGTTTGGACTTGGCTGCGAGCATGGGTGCTGGTGCCCCATTAGTGCTCTGCTGCTGCCCTAGGCAGCAGATTCAGCAGCAGACGCCTGCGCATCACGAGTGCTATGCATCCGAGCCTCAAAATTCTGATCTTGCAACTCACAGGACCGTAACGCCACGCTGACGCGGGCCGAGTGGGAGGCCGATGTCGAGCGGTCCTTTGAAGCGGTGGAGCGCCGCCTGCCCGCCCTGCGCCTGGACAGGCAAGCGCAGCGCTGCACCTGAGCCGAGCGGGCTGTGCCAGCAGATCCTGCGCTGTGGGCGCTTCGCCCAGGCTGCTGTGTCTGCCAGCAAAGAGTGACACTGCCGCAACACACTTGCAACACACCCTCCCAACCGTGCAGGTCCAGCCGGCGCACGATGATCTGGCATGAGCTGGAGCGGTCAATCACCACGAATGACGGCCAGCCGCTTGACCCTGAAGCCGCGGTGGCGGGGGTGACCTACCCATTCCGAGAGGTTGGCGTGCTGCGGTGAGGCCTGGCAGAGGGCGCCTTGCCACATGGCAGCCGGGCATCTTCCACGAGCTCCAGAGTCACTGAACTTGAGCGTACTCTAACTCACTCTCGAAGGCTTGCCTGATCCCTCTCAGGCTAAGGCTGTGCCTGGCAGTGGTTGCGCCGCCAGGAGTGCGCCATCCCCGGCACCTGTTGCGCCCCGGACAGGTGCGGCAAGGGCGGTTTCAGCCGCTGCAGTCCTCCTCCCGCTGTGCTGCACACTTGGATGGCCACCTACTGCTGCTTGCTCCATCAAACATGGTGTCTGCAGGCTGACCTCACCCTGAAGCTGAAGGGCGTGGATCCTGGTGCACCACCCACATGGGACGCAGGTGCACGCTCGCCCCGCCCTGCCCTGACCCGCAGCCTGCCGGCGCATGCGGGCGGCGGGTTGCAGGCGACAAATGCAGCAGCGCCTCCAGCCCCTCTTTTGTCCAAGCATGCCTGGTGCAGGCCTGCCAGGAGAGGTGGAGGGCGCACAGCTGCAGCGCAAGCTTGAGAACGATGTGCACTGCGACTACGAGCGGGCTAGCTGGTCGGCGCTCTACCACCGCGCCCTGGGCCTCAACCCCGCCATCCTGCACCGCCTGCAGAGTGAGTGGCTGCACACAGCCTGTCTGCAACTGCCTCATGGCTGGCTGGGCTGGTGTGCTTGGTGTGCTTCTTGCTGTCCGCCCAACCACCTGCGCGCCTCGGCCCAAATGGCCACACCCTGCCCTGCTGCCCCGGCCCGATTTGTTGTGTGTGCAGACGTGAAGGACTTCTTTCCCGACCTCCCAGCCCAGCTGCACCTGGACCCCGCCTTCCCGCTGCCCCTGCGCCTCAACCACTTTCAGAGCAAGACATGTGAGCGGGCTGGAGTTCCGGGTTGTGCCAAGGCTTTGTGTTTTGAAGTTTAGGGGAGGATGGCGCGGCCGGCAGGCATGGAGGGCCCCAACAGACCTGATTTTGTGCTGTGTACGAAGATCTCCCCCTCCGCTGTTCAAATATGCCACAGACTGGAACATCACACTGGACGGGGTGCCGGGAACTGTACAACTGTACGCCAACTCTCCCGACCGCGCCAGCGCGCTGGCAGGCTCAGCGTCCTATCCCTGGGAGCTCTCAATACGGGTGGCGCGCAAGGACGCTGGCGACCGGCTGCACAGTATACTAGACCTCATTGGCAGTGCAGCAGTGCAGCTGGGCCAAGTCGGGTGGGATGCAACGCCCAGCTACACGAACAAGCAAACAACGTGGGTCCAGCGGTCGTAGTGGTGCAGCGATCAGGGCTCGCAGAGTGTTACTTGTGTTCATTGCATGTCTTGACATTCTTTGCAAAATAAAACATGTAGGTGTGTCATGTAGATAGATAAAGAACTTGCTTGGCCCTGGGTGTACAAAGTCCGCTGCCTCGTCTTGCCGGGTTGCCCCATGCTGGCGGCGGCGCGCGCCATGCCCACAAGTGCAGCTCCCAGCACCGCCATCGCCGGCTCTCCGTGTTTCCCGGCTGGTGCTGCTGGTACACTAGCCAGCACAGCCACAGAGGCTCACGGCAGGGTTCCACAGCGTGTCGGCCTGCGTGAGGGCTGCCCGCCTGCCATCGCGGAGCCTAGATTGGGCACGTGGACGCGTGAGGCACGCCAAGCAGGCAGCCTACTGGCCGATCGCGCCAGCCGGCAGCTCCTCCCGCCGCACTCGGCCGCCCACCTTCCCGCGGCAGCTGCGGCAACCATGGCTGCTGCCAGCAAGCCAGCTGGCCGGGTGGTAAGCATGTGTTTCGTTTTGTGCAATGTGGGTTTGTCAGTGAATACCATGCTGCCATGCGGCCATTCCAGCAGCCCTTGTGTCGCTTGCTTGGCAGGCTTGTGCCGGTTGCCCTTGTATCGAGCGTACCGCTGCCCTGGCGCTCCCTCTGTGTGCAGATTGCGGTGCGCCGCTCGCAGCTAAGCAACAACAAGGCGGAGGACGTGCAGGATGCCATGCAAGCCTACGGCACAAGCCAGCCTGATCAGGCGGGTGTGCAATGAACAGCAAGTTTGCTGCCACATGCTTGATCTGTTGGCACTCGTGGACTGCTCGTAAGGACGGCCTTGCAACCAAAAGCAAGATGTCGTGCAACTGGGAAGCACTCACCACAACAATTGCACCACGCCTGCTTACCCCCATGCTCCACTTTGCAGAGGAAGGGCTCCCCAGTGCGTGTGCTGCGGGTGGTGAGGGGCGCCCCCGGAGCAGCAGCGGACATGGGCGGCCGGGCAGCTACAAATGGAGCTGGCACAAGGCAGGTGGTGGTGCAGCGGCCGGGCAGTCAACCGGCCTCCCCTGACAGGGCAGCGGACGTGGCAAGCATGGCGCACCGGGCTGGGGTGCACAGCATTGAGCACCTGCTGCGCCTGCTGTCGCCCCGCGGACTGGACGAGGTGCAGGCCTCGCTGGCTGCTATGCAGCAGGGGCAGCCGCAGGAGAAGCCTGCAAGGCAGCAGCAGCGGCGAGCAGCAGCGGCTCAGCAGCGCGCACAGCTGGGAGCGGCAGGCGGCGAGGCGCCACATGCGCTCGTGCTGCCGCTGCCGGTCTCGCTGCTGTAGCCTGGCTGTCCCAGCCCCTGGCGGTGTTTTGTTCTCTATCTTTGCCGACTCATCAGCATTTTGTCTGTGTAGCAGCTGAGAAACAAGCGTGAGGAGCAACATGCCCAACCCAGTGTGCAAACAGGCCGCCCTCGATCTGCCGCTGCCAGGTGTGATGCTGCTGTGGCGGCACAGCGGTGCAACGCGATGCGATGCGTTTGCAGGCCTCGTTGATCGCCTTCCGCGTTTTAGGCCGAACCCTGGTCACAAAAATCGGCCTGCTTGCGAGGTCAGGCTTGTTGCGGTGGGTGGACAGTGTCGGAGCGCGCGGAGAGCCCTTGGGCTGCCTTCCTGACGTTCAGACCCGCGTCTGGAAACCGCAAAACTTCATACCAACGCTGTGGAGCGTGGGTTAGGGCGCGCCAAGGGCACCCGCCGCCGCCGCTCCATTGCAAGTTCTTCCAGTCAGAAGTCCCAATCATCAATCTGCCACGCTTCCTGCAGATCGTGACATCAGCTATGCCTGGCAGGCTCCTGGATCCCACTTGGGGCGAGCTTGCACGCCGGCACTGGCCGCACTACAGCGCCATCTTGCTGCTGCTGCTGGGCTTGGCGGCATCCGACCTCATCCCGCCACAGCAGCATGCGCTCTACTCCGGCAGTGACAGGCAGTGGTGGACGTACAGCCGGCCCACAGTGTCAGAGACGCTGCCGGATTGGAGCATGCCTCTGCTGGCGGTGGTGCTGCCCTTGACTGTCATCTGCACCCTGGCGACCGGCCGCCTGGAGGCGCATCACATGGGCCTGGCACTGCTGGCTTGTGTCGCGGCATCAGGCCTTGCCACAAACGTGCTCAAGACACAGGTGCGTGGCACCGCGCTGGAAGCATCTATGTTTTGTGCAGTAGTGTCCAAGCTGCTCAGCCAGCTGCCCCTGCATGCAGGTCGCCCGCCCCCGCCCAGACTTTGTCCAGAGGTGCTGGCCAAGGTCGCATGCTCCCACCTTTTCCGACCTGCCCAGCGGCCTGCCGGTGTGCGAGGGCAAATCTAGCGCCCGCCACCTGCGCAAGGGGCTGCGCAGTTTCCCATCAGGCAAGCCCTGCAGCAGGCTGCATGGTCGCACTGTTGAATGGGCATAGGCACGGCATTACCCTGTCGGCATGGGCACTGCCCTGTCCAGCTCTTTGGGCCAACCACCATGACAACGCGCCTTGTGCCTTTCCAGGCCACTCCAGCTGGGCTGGATCAGGGCTTGGCTTCTTCTCCTTCTGGCTCGTTGGACGGCTGCAACCCTACAGCGGCAGCGGCAGAGCGCAGCCCCTGCAGCTGCTGCTGGGCCTGCTTCCCCTTGGCTGCGCCTTGGCTGTTGGCTGCCAACGCTTCGTGTCCAACAAGTGAGGAGTGCACCTGGCTGGCTAGTTGCCTGCCTTCCTGGCTGTCTGGGTGGTTGGCTGGCTGGTCATGCCTGCATCGCATGCAATCTTTGCAAGCCAAATGGAGAAGCGAGTTGGTGCATTCACTACTCGGTGCAGGCACCACGACACCGACATTGCTGCGGGGCTTGCCATCGGGCTCTCAACAGCGGCCCTGTTTTACCTGCAAGCCCGTGCCAGCCTGCGGCCGTGCGCAACAGAAGACCGGGGGCGCATTGTAGAGCCAGAGTCAGCTGCTGCTGAGTTGGAGTGACATGCAGTGAGTGGCGGCATGCACTCCAGACTCGCAGACTTTCAAACCGAGTGTTTGCTCTTTCCTTTCATGACTGCCCCAATAAACTTCAGTAAAACAGAGTCATTTCAAAGTAGCAGTGCACATTGATGTGGGCCCATGACCCATTACGATAACTGCCGGCTGCCCAGCCATGGCCCCTCGCCGGCCTCGCCGCCTGTCCCCGCATTGCCCGCCCCCACGTCACAGCCGAGAGTCAGAGCTCTCCTGCATCTCCCGCAGCCGCTTGGCGCGGATGCGAGCCGTCTCGCGGATGTATTCTGCCCGGGCTGCAGCCAGCGCCGCCTCGTCCACCTGGGTGGGCGCCACCGCCAGCGGCTTGTCCTGCGGCAGGGGTGTGAGGTTGTGCAGGTGGTTGTGAGTTCGTCTGTGGTGTGGTATGCCACAGGCCAAGCTGCAATGCACACCGTATGAATTAACGAAGCTGCTGGTTGAGTTCACAACGCTGACATCTCAAAGGTTTTACATACCTTGGCAGCTGCACTGCGCGGGCGGGGCGTGTTGAGTGCATTCAGGGCCGAATTGGCAGCTTGTGGCTGCCACGCTGTGCTGGCGCTGCTGCTGGCCTCATAGAACGGGCCGCCCAGCCCCAGCCCGGCCCCAGGCGTGGCCGGTTGCGTCTGCTGCTGCAGCGCATGGGCGGGCATGGCACTTGCTGGCTGGTGAACCTGCTGTACATACTGGTGTGGCGCCACTGGCTGCGCCACCACGGGCGCACCGTAGCATGGCCAGCTTGGGGTCTCAGCGTACACCTGGTGTGGCAGCTGTGCCGTGCTGGGAGCTGGCTGCTGGTGTGGCACCTGCCACTGCTGAGCTCCAGCTGTGACTGGTCTGGACACCGGGTCCGCTGCCGCAGGCCAACCATACTGCCACTGCTGGTGATGCTGATGCTGCGCTGGTGTGGGCATGGCTGCTGGCGAGCCGGGGCAGAACTGCCCCACAGCAGGGTTGCATGTGCTGTTGAACTGAGCCGCAGAGCTGGGCAGGAACACTGGCGGCGGCGGCCCCTGCACGGCCTGATAACCTCCCATCTGCGGCTGGGGAGGTAGAGTTTGGCCTGGACCCAGGCCCACGGTTGCATGGGGCTGCGCAGGCTGTGTCGGTGCCGCTGGCGCCACCCCTTGAGCATGGAAGGCCGGCTGCTGGAGCGTAGGTGCGCATCCAGCAGGCCCGTCAGCCTGTGGCTGTACCGGCACCGTAGTCCCTGGCTGCGGCTGCGGAGAGCTGGGCTGGGCTGCTGTGCTGGCTTGGCGCGCTCGGGATGAGAGCGGCAGGTCGTCCACTCGATGCCCCTCGCTCCAGGCCGGCCGGTAGTCCCACCTGGAGGGCGGCCGCACAGACACCTGCCGCCGCTTGGCCCCGGCGGTGGGGGCCAGCACCGGTGGGCGAGGCTCATGCAGCGGCCGGCGGGCTGGCGAGACCTGCCGCTGCTGTGCCGGCAGTGGCGGCCCGCCCCACCAAGGTGCTGCCGCACACGGCGGCCCATCTGGCTGGCCCAGCGCTCCAGCTGCAGCCGCCTGCAGCATCTGTTCCATCAGCTCCTCCTCCTGCTCCCTCACGCCCTGATGCTGTTGCTGCTGCAGCCAGCTGCGCACCTCAGCCAGCAGCGGCCGGGCCGTTGCGGGTCTGCAGGGGGAGGGGAGTGGGCACGGACGGCCGAGACAGGTGTGAGTTTTCATCACAGCTTCAGGTGCATAAACTGTCTCGATACAGCTAGTGTGAGATGGCGGCGCACGCAAGGAACGCGCAGCTTGCCTGGAAGGGCTGCCCATGCCCTGCGCTTCTGCTGCCGTTGACTGCGGCCTGCCCAGCGAGGGCAGCTGTTGAGGCGGCGAGTGCCATTGCGGCAGCTGCTGTGGCGGCGCTGCGCCCACCCAGCCCTGCCAGCCCTGTGGGCAAGGTGCTGCAGGTGCGGCTGACTGGCAGAATGGCTGCTGCTGCTGCGCCTGCTGCTGCGCCTGCTGCTGCGCCTGCTGCTGCGCCTGCGGTGGCAGTGGCAGCGCCTGCTGCTGTGCCTGCGCCTGCTGCTGTGCCTGCGCCTGCTGCTGGCCTTTCATGGCCACCACATCCTCCTGCAGCCTGAGCACGTGGTGCAGCAGCACGGCATCCGTTTGCCCGCTGCTGCTGGGCTGTGTGCCGCATGCAGCACGTGATGAAGGGCTGCTAGCAACGGGCTGAACTGGCTGAGCGGCAAAGGTGCCGCCACTTGGTGGTGCGGCTGTAGCTGCCTGTCGCTCCAGCTCCCGCTGCCTGTTATGCATCTCCCGCTCGCGCTGCTGTGCCAGTGCAGCGGCTGTCGCTGCCTGCTGCAGCTGCTGCTGCAGCTCCCGCTGCATGCGGGCAGCGCCCTCTTCTGCCGCCAGCCGCAGGCTGCGCTCGCCGTCGAGCTCGGTCTGCAAGGCGGCCACTTTGCGCTCCAGCGCCCGCACAGCTGACCGCGCCGCACGCAGCTGCTCCTGGCCATCTGCAAAGCGATCCTCCCACTGCCGCTGCTCCTCCTGCAAGTCGAGAAGCAGAGGCTACACCTCAGCGCATTGTGTGAGGGGACTCAACTGCAGGCTTGTCTGGGGACTAATGCATCTGCCACCGAACCACCAACTGCGCACCTCGGCAGCAGCAGCCAGCAGCGCCAGCTCCTGCTCCGCCGCCAGCCGGGTGGTGCGCTCCCCCTCCAGCGCCGCCTCGGCAAAGGCGTGGGCCTGGGCCAGCGCCTCGCACTCCACCACAGCATCCACCGTCTCCAGCCTGCGGGGCGGCACACAGGGGGCCAGGAGTGTGGCTTGTGTGGGGTGCATTGGTGCCCCTGCCGAGGCCTTCCAATCGGCTGCATGTGGAGAGCCACTGCAGCATGCAGCTACCGATGTGACATCCCAAATCGCTGCGATAAAACCTCACCTCAGGGCGCTCTCCCGGTGCGCCGCCGCGGTCAGGCGGTGCCGCATGCTCACCAGCCCGCTGCCCAGCACGGCCTGCAGCTGCTGTACAGGGTAGGTGGCCAGCGGCGGCGGCGGCAGCGCAGCCAGCTGCCACTCCTTGGGCTGCGGCTGCGGGCCCTGCAGTGCGCCCTCCTTGTCGTTGCTGCATGCAGCCACCAGCACGGTTGCATCGACCGAAGCAGCGTATGTTGCATCGTGCTGCTCGCTTGGCGCTGCCTCGCTGTTGACAGCCAAGCTTGCCCCAGACTGCACAGCTGCTGCGGCTGCGGTGTCACACGGCTGCGGCTGCTCGGTGCTGACATCGCGCAGCGGTGCTGGCGGCTGGTCACACTGTGTGTCAGGAACCAGCCTGGATGGCTCGGCGGGAACGAGGATGGCTGCATGGGCATCCCCTCCAGCCGCTGTCCCGCCGTCTCCTGCCTCACCAGCTGCCTCAGCCGGCACCTGCTTTTGTTGCGGATCCTGCTGCTCACTGCCAAGCTGCCCAGCAGTGGCTTGAAGTGGGCCCGTGGCTGCAGTTGCGCCCTGGGAACCAGGCACTATTATGTCTGCTGCTGCAGGCTGGGGCGCCTCGGCTGCCGCCCGCTGCTCCACAGTCTCCTGCGGTTCTGGCTGCTCGACCTGGGCTGGCTTTGCCACAGCATCGAGTGCCGTCTCCTCAGCTGCAGCCTGTGGAGCAGGGGCCCCGGCTGCCATGTCGCCCTCAGGCATCGGCGCCATCGGCGTCTGGAGAGGCAACGGCGCCGCGAGCAGCAGCGCAGGTGCCTCCAGCGCAGCAGCATGCGGTGTGTCCGGGTCGTCGGCAGCCGCGTCCTGTGCAGCAGCGGCTTCTTCTACTTCTGGTATGGCGGCGGGCTGTTCTGCAGGCTGCTGCTCAAGCGCCTGGATCTCCGGTTCTGCTGCCACAGGCGGCAGCTCCGGGCGCTGCCCAGCGGCGGGCACCTCGGCAGTTGTTGGGCCGCACACCGCCTGCAGCTGGTCGGCGCCCTGCTGTGCGGCTTCAATCGCACCACGCTCCTCCTCTGGGCCTGCGAGGCCCGCCTCCAGGGGTGCCAGCGGGCTGGGTTGCAGCGGCGAGGGCCGCCCGCTGCTCCAGCCGCTGCTGCTGTCGCTCCAGTCATCGGACATGCCGCCTGCAAGTTGTGTGCCGCGCCCGACTGCCTGGTCGGTGGGGCGCCCGCGCGCCCCTCCTGCCTGGCAGCAAGCCTGTTACTTGCAGTTCGACTCAATTGAGACCCTCAGGGGCGCAAAATGTGGTTTGCTGTTGCGGTCAAACGAGGTTGACCTGGTGGTCTCATGCGGCGGCTCATGCGGGTCCGTGCCGCCCAAGACATGTGATGCTGGTCGTGCATTTGATTCAAGAGGGTATGGCTGCCGTACGCAGCAGGATGAGATGTTGCCAGCAATGACACACGAGGGCAAGTATTGTGACGGACGGAGAGTGCATCATGGCTGCAGGCGCTGTCATGTCGGAGGAAGTAGGACGGGCACGGTCGGGGTGGAAGGCTGGGGGAGGCAGTGACCAGACGGACTGATGGCAAGGCGTTGCTGGCGATCCGGCCATTGGACGCCTCGCCCACAGCCGAGCAGCCCTTGCTATCGGAAGTAGTTGCGCGCCAGCTGGCGCACTTTGTGGTGGAAGAGTGGTGCCGTGATCTTGGAGGTAGGGGTGTGGAAGGGGTTCAGCATCACCTGCACGCGCGAGGGGCAGCACAGCCAGGTGTGGAGGCACCGGACAGGGCTTGGCCGCAGGCTGCCGGTTGCCATGCACTTGCGCACGCACCAGCTCCGTCAGCAGCTGGCAACTTTGTTCCACAGCCTGGAATAGCAAGTGCAGGCCTGCAAGCACAGGGCGCCGTCCGCGTGCTACTCACCCGCAGGTACAGCTCGTACACGTCCCGGAAGAATGACTTGACCAGGTCGTCGCTGCGGCCGTCGTGCAGCAGCAGGAACTTGGTGCGGGCGGCGGTGGTGAAGGCGGAGACCTGCGGGTCGGGAGGGTAGACAGTTGCATCAGCGGCCAGGCGCCATGCCAGGCTGGTTCAAAGGGACTGCAGCTGCAGCACATGCCTAGGTCAGAGGGCGCCGCCAGCCAGGCTCTTGTCGTGCAGGTGTCAACTGGTGAGCCCACAAGCACCCACAGCAACTTTGATGCGCCAAATGCCCCCGCCGCCCCACCGCCCGGGCCGCCACACCTGCAGGTTGTTGAAGCGGTCCACCACGCCCAGGTGCATGGCGGTGGTGCGCCACTCCTGCTCCTCCACCGCATCCAGCGCCGCATGCAGCACAAAGTGGTACAGGTACTGCGGCCGCTCCTGCTGGGCAGCATCGAGGAGGCGCAAGGCGGGCTGGTCGGGCGGCAGCACAGGGCAGGGTGGCAGACCTCGGGCAGGGTGGCAGAGGCCTGGCGGACACGGTGGCAGCATGGCTTGCTGCGGCACTGCACGCCTCGGACAATTCCTACCCCCAGCCCGTCTCCCAGAGGGTGCAACGCTCCCTGGCACATCCAGCAGGCGCGCAGCGCACCTCGCGCCCGGTGGCGTCCGTTGTCTTGGCCGTCAGGTCGGCCTCAAAGAGAGGCACATCCTCCGCCCCCACAATCACCATGTGCAGCACCCCGCCCGCTGCCATGGCCGCTGCCTAGAGGGCCCGCGGCCTAGAGGGCCCGCGGCCGGCGCAGCCTGCAGACACGGCGGAGCAGCAGTGGCGGCGGCTGCCGTTGGCGGAAGCGGGTGGGAGCCACGAGGCCAGCTGGGCAGGCCGCAGGGTCTGGATCACTTGCCTGGGCGCTCTGCACTCGTGGGGCGGCGGCAGGCAGGCGGAAGGGGCCTTGGGGAGGCAGTCACGAGTTGGCAAGGCGGCAGGGAGGCCTAACTGGGCGATCGCGGGGCGCTGAGCTGATGGAATCGGTGCGATTGTAACACAGCGAGGCCCCTTCTGCAGCTGGACAATGCCGCGCATGCGCCCATCAAACTCGCCGCCCTTGCTCTCCCGGCCAGATCTGCAGCTGGCCCGAGCGGCACTGACGCAAGGGAAACGATCGAAGAGTCCCTCGGGAGGCAGCCAGGAGCAGTATGGGCGTGCAGCGGGCAGTGGCGCTGCTAGCGCTGCTGGCGGTGCTGGGGACGCAGGGAGCAGCAGCATTCTACCTGCCAGGTGCGGTTGAGGCGGGCGGCGCCCCTGCCCCACCTTCGCCTGTTTTGAGTGGACGACCGCGTCGCTGCGGGGGCTCCCAGCGCGGGCAGGCCTGCGGACCATCGCCGGGTCATTGACTGGGGCACGATCAGGACGCGGCCAGGGCGCCGAGCTGCAGCCGGCGCCGCCGCTGCTGCCCCCCTTGCCGCCGGCGTGCTGCTTGCCGCAACTTCAGAAGCCGCCCGCTTGCGCGTTGTCTGTACTCAAGCCTCGCTGCCGCCTGCTGCTTTACCACGGAGCGCAGGCGTGGCGCCGCAGGACTTCAAGAAGGTGCGCTCCGCAGCCGCGGCGGTACCCGCCTGCTGTGCGGTTCGGTTGGACACTCGGATTCGGTTGGCAGCTCGCTGATGCGGTGCAGCAGCTGCCAGCTTGGCTCCTCTACCCTATCCATGCTTGTGCTGGCAAGCCCACAGCTTGTATGGCCCGGTCGTTGGCCCACGAGTTGGCGCTTGGCTGCAGCCCCCAGCATCACCCACCCCTGTTGTGCTGCCGCCGCCGCTTGCAGGGCGACCCCATCACCTTCAAGGTCAACAAGCTGATGAGCGTGAAGAACCTGCCCTACCAGTTCTACTCGCTGCCGTACTGCCGCCCCGACAAGGTGCGGCGCGAAAGTGCTGAGGCAGGCCTGGGAGGGCAGGGCGGTGCACCCACCGCATCCTTGTATTGGCCGGATGGCAGCCAGGCACTGCACAGTGTGGCTGGCTCCAACAACAAAACAACAACACCCTGTGTTCATCTTTCCGTCCTGCGCCTTATCTTTTCTGCTGCCAGGTGGTCAGCAGCGCCGAGAACCTGGGTGAGGTGCTGCGTGGCGACCGCATCGAGAACTCGCTGTACGACGTGAGCCGCTGCTGCCGCGCTGCTGCTGCACTGCATGCTGCGCCTCACAGTAGTTTTGGTGCATGCAGAGCAATGCAGCGTACCTGGTGGTGTGCCGTGCACGGCAGCTGCGACAGAGCGCCTTTGGGTCTCACTGGGTGCCTGGGGGGAACTATGCCGTGCGCCTATGCCGCTCGCCAGCCCCCCAGCAGCCCACATCTCCCAGTGCTCTGCCATGCCCGCTGCAGACCAAGTTCCGGCAGGACCAGCACTGCACCATTGTGTGCCGGCTGGAGAGCCTGACCAAGGCGCAAGAGAAGGCGTTCAAGTCCAAGATCGGCGACGAGTACCGAGTCAACATGTGAGGGGCGGGCGGGGGTGGGGTGGAGTGGAGAGTGATTACCTGATGGCGCAACGACATTACGGCTGTGCGGTGGAGTGCGGCTGGCAGGAGGGCCATGCTTCCACTGGCCGCGTCCTGCGCTGCTTTTGACAGTTTTGCTGATGGCCCGCTGCCCCACTGCTCCCTTGCAGGATCCTGGACAACCTGCCCATCGGCATTGTGCGCATGCGTGAGGACAACGGGGAGCAGGTCAAGACGTACGAGCGCGGCTTCCCAGTGGGCTTCCAGGACGTGAGGCGCTGTGCATGCTGCGGTCCAGCTCCCTGCCTGCCTGCAGCCTGGGGTACATGACCAGCCCTGCTCTCATGGCTTTGCATGCGGGTGCAGGGTAACAAGTGCTGCTGCGCGGCGCTGTTTTGACCCTGTTGCGCCCCACATCTGCTTGGGTGCAGGACAAGGAGAACGCATACCTGCACAACCACCTGTCCTTCACCATCCTGTACCACAAGGTGGGCCAGCCATCCTTTATTTGCGCCTGCCCTCCATATTTGTTAGGGCTCCGCGTTGCTCACCTGCATCGGCGCAACTGACCGCATTGTGTGCAGGATGCCGAGACGGACCTGGCCCGCATTGTTGGCTTCGAGGTGGAGCCCTACTCCATCGCCCACAAATACGACGGTGAGGCGCCGAGCTGCCTCTCCGCCTGCACGCCGCATTATGCATCATAGTTCCCTCCCGCGTTGCATGCAGCTCTCATTGCTCTTCATAGCCAAGTGGCAGCGCACCCCGCAGGCACATCTGTCCTCTTGCACACCTGCCCAGCTACCTCACCTGCCCCGTGCCTGCACGCTTGCAGGCCAGTGGAAGGGCAAGGACACGCAGCTGAGCACGTGCGACGCGAGCGGCAAGAAGCCGCTGACCGACAAGGGGCCGCACCTGCAGGTCAAGGAGTCGGCTGAGGTGAGGCGGCGCGGCGGGTGCACATGCATGCGGGTGATGGGTTGCATTTCGCATCGCTGTCTGCTCTTCCTGTTGCACTGGTATCCATGGTGAGCTGTGCAGCCTCTGGCATGCTTGTGCGGCTCCCAAACCTGCTACCTTCACATGCCAGGGGTGGCAACTGACACGCTGCTGGGCTCACCTGCCCCCGCAGGTCGTCTTCACCTACGACGTGGTGTACAAGCCGTCCGACATCCGGTGGGCCACTCGTTGGGACACGTACCTGCTGGCCACCGACGACCAGGTGGGGAGCCGCTAGGGGGGCTGGTGGGCTGCGGCATCAAGCGCTGCATCTGTTGTTGCCATGTCCAGGGCCCATACGGCGAGGCGATGTGCGGCCACGCTGGGCGGCCTGCAGTGCACCTGCGCTGCTCAGTTTGGCGCCACTCACTCACACCGCCCGCCCCCCGCAGGTCCACTGGTTCTCCATCATCAACTCCCTTATGATCGTGCTGTTCCTCAGGTGCGGCAGGCGGGGTGGCTCAGCCGCAGCGCTAGCTTACTGTGTGCACAGAAGCACCTTCTGTGAAGGTGGCATAGGAAGTGCTAAGGCCCCTTGATAGAGGCGTTCGATCCCGCACCCGCCTGTCTCTGGCGTGTGCGTGCGGCTCTCCCGCTCACCCTGCCCGCTGCCCTTCCTGCTGCCCCGCCCCGCAGCGGCATGGTTGCCATGATCATGATGCGCACGCTGCACCGCGACATCTCCAAGTACAACCAGCTGGAGACGGCGGAGGAGGCGCAGGAGGAGACGGGCTGGAAGCTGGTGCGCGCGCTGGAGGCCTGGGGTGGCTGCTGTGCGGGCAGTTGTGGTAATGCCAACTGTTGACTGCCTATGAGGCCCGAATGCAGCTCCAGTCAAGTGACACCCATTCATGCCTGTACCTCCACCCCACCCCTCCCCTGCCTCCACCCAGGTGCACGGCGACGTGTTCCGGCCGCCCGCACACGGCAGCTGGCTGGCGGTGCTGGTGGGCACCGGCACGCAGCTCTTCTGCATGTGAGCTGCCGGGGTAGGGTGCGGGCTTTTGGTGGATGCACAGCAGCTGGTGGTCAGGGTCCACACCTTCCAGCAGGCGGTTGTGGGTAGCAATGCAGCGTATCTCGCTGTCCTGCCTGCATGCAACGTGCATTACCTTCCCACCCACCCTACCCCACATCATTTCACTTTGTGCAGGACGCTGGTGACCATGGTGTTTGCCACCCTGGGCTTCCTGTCCCCCGCCAACCGCGGCGGCCTCATGACCGCCGTCCTGCTGCTCTTTGTCTTCATGGGCTGCTTCGCCGGCTACTCCTCCGCCCGCCTCTACAAGGCATTCAAGGTGGGATGCCAGCGTGCCAGCTGACTGCCTGGCGTTTACATGCCTGCCGGCGCTCCTGGCCTTAAGCTGCAGTTGCTGGCCGCCAAGAAATCAAGAGATGCCGGTTTGCTGACAGATGCGATGCGGTCGCCACCCCTGCTCACCTCCCGCCTGCAGGGCGAGCAGTGGAAGCGGACGACGGTGCGCACCGCGCTCGCCTTCCCCGGCTTTGTCTCCGCCATCTTCCTCACCCTCAACTTCCTGGTGCGTGTGGCAGTGGGGCGGTGTACTCTGCGAGTTTGCCAGGCCAGGCTTGCCCAGCGCACACATTGCAGTTGGCCGGCATGTGTTATGTGGCGGCAGCAAGCTCTGCAGGCAACGCAGCAAAACAGCTGGCTGCACACAACCTATCGGTCACTCCTCGCCACACCCTGCCCCCGCCCTGCTGCAGGTGTGGGGCCAGCGCAGCAGCGGCGCGGTGCCGTTTGGCACGCTCTGCGCCCTGGTCTTCCTGTGGTGCGGCGTCTCCGTGCCGCTCTGCTTCGTGGGCTCCTACTTCGGCTACAAGAAGCCGGCGCCCGAGGTGCGCGGCGCCGTTGGCCAGGGCTGGACGCTGTGGCTCCAGGCGGCAGCATGTATGGGGCTCTTGTTGAGGCGAACGTCCTCGTCTCCCAGCACAGGTTGCGGAATGCAAGATCCCCCTCACAGCCCATCGGTTCTCACCAACCGCCCAGCCCCCGCCACACCATCTCCCACCTCCCCCCCTCCCCCCCCCTCCCCTCACAGCAGGACCCGGTGCGCACCAACAAGATCCCGCGCCAGGTGCCGGAGCAGCCGTGGTACATGCACCCCGCCTTCTCCATCCTTATTGGCGGCATCCTGCCCTTTGGCGCGGTGAGCGGCTGGGGGAGGCGCTGGTGTGCTGTGCTTGACGATCAGTGCAATGCATCTGCACACAAGCAGTGTGCCTCTCTCTTCGGGGCACCGCCTATGCCTCCCGGGTTCCAGCCACCCGATGACTCAAGCGGCATGCCAGTCCAGCTGCTCTTGTGTTCACATGGGCTGCTCTCCGCGTGGCCTCGCGTGTCGCCTCCCCCTCCTCCTGCCCTTCCCAGGTGTTCATCGAGCTGTTCTTCATCCTCACCTCGATGTGGATGCACCAGTTCTACTACCTCTTCGGCTTCCTGGCCCTGGTGTTCATCATCCTCATCATCACCTGCGCCGAAATCACCATCGTGCTGGCCTACTTCCAGCTCTGCTCAGGTGGGCGCGCCCGCATGTGGCGCTGGCGGGGGCTGGAGGGGAGCGGGTGCCACCCCCTGTCCCGGCTGCCGTGCGGCTTCGTTGCGACACATGCCCCTGGCTTCGCTCAGCTTGTGCTTAGCCTCCGCTGCCACTCTCCTGTCCACAGCCCTGCCCCGCTCATTCGCTTCACCTTCTCCTCCCCCCACCCCTGCCCCCCTCCCCCCGCCCTGACCGCAGAGGACTACCACTGGTGGTGGCGCGCCTACCTCACCAGCGGCTCCTCCGCGCTCTACCTCTTCCTCTACTCCCTCTTCTACTTCTACACCAAGCTGGACATCACCAAGCTGGTGCCCGCGCTCATGTACTTTGGTGAGGCCTCCGCTGACGCTGGAGCACGGGTCCTTGCATCCAGGACCCGTGCTGCCGGGTGCTTGCAGACTGGGCACCGGGGTGCCGGGCCAGGGATTGCCTGCTTGGGCACTACCGCAGCAGCCTGCACTCAGCCCCACCAAACTGTCACCCCGCTCACCCGACCTCAAATGCCCCACCTCCCACGCCAGGCTACATGACCATCGTGTCGGCCACCTTCTTCTGCCTCACCGGCACGATAGGCTTCTGTGAGTGCCAGAAAGGGCTGCTCTGGGAATGTGCTATGCCTGCTTGCCGCACTGCTCACTGGTGGCTTGCGACACGCAGGTTGGGGCCAGCGCGGCCCTGCCCGTGCGTATAAATGACTGGCACTCCCTTGCTGCTCGCGTGCCGCAGATGCCACCTACATCTTCATCCGCAAGATCTATGCGGGTGGGTGCTCATGCTCAGCAGACTGGGTTGGCTGGTGGGCTCTGCCTGGCAATGCGCGCTTGCCGGCCACGTGCACATGGCCAGCTGTGTGGGCCGCCCTCCTGACTGACCCTTTGCATCCCCATCCCCACCTCTGCTGCAGCCGTGAAAATCGATTGATGGGCTTGCGCCACCAGCCATCAACAGCAGCAGCAGCAGCAGCAGCAGCCTAGTGTAGCAGCCTTTGGGCCATGTTTTTTCCCCGGCCCAGCCACCCCTGTTTTTTGTCTCCCCCTCCCCTCCCCTGTTCGGCTGCTCGACCCGGCCTGCTCCCCGTCCCTTGCTCTCAACTCAAAATTGTGGCCGGGTGTTCAGTCAGATTAAAACGTGTCAAACGTCCAAGGAATGAGTCAAAAGTCGTCAAGGATGCAATTCAAGAGTGTCAAGCAAGCAAATCGGCACGGCCAGGAGCGGAGGAGCCGCCGTGCGTCACAATCAGTGCAGAACGTGTTTCGATGAGTGATGAGCCGCGGCGCAACTTGGTACCTGAGCCTGAAGAGCCAGCCATGTGCCAGCCTCACTTTTCGGCGTCCAGGCCGCCGCCCTCGCCCACCGACTTCTGTGCCGCCGCCTGCGCCCCTTGGCGCGCCAGCAACGCCTTGCGGCTCAGCCGCACGTTGCCGCGCGCGTCCTTGCCCAGGCACAGCACGTCCACGTCCTGGCCCACCTGCGGAGCAGTGGCGGGGTGGGGGGAGAGGAGTGTGCATGTAAGTGACCCTCAGTGGGCCGCGAGCAGTACTCATTCGGTGCTGGCCAGACGCATCCCACAGGCAGCCGTGAACAGCGTGCCCTGCCCTGCCCTGCCCTGGCCGCCAGCCCCCCTTGCGCGCCTGCAGCACGTCGTCGATGGCGCGGATGCGCGTGGGCGCCACCTCGCTGATGTGCAGCAGCGCGCGCAGGCCCACCCCCTCCAGCTCCAGCATGGCGCCATAGTCCAGCAGGCGAATCACGCGGCCGCGGTACTCCTGACCCGCCTGCGGCAGGGCGGCGGAGGGGGATGGAGCAGGGTCAAGGGGGTGGGGCAGATGCAAGCGAGGCTGCGGGCTTGGCCGGTTGGGGCTGCCCAGGTGTGCCCATTCCAAAGGCTCACGACCTCACTAATCAAAGCAGCACCAGGGCCGGCCATCCACACCAAACCAGCCACAGCAAGCGTAGCCCTCCCTCTGTCAGTGCGCACCTTGACACTCTCGCCTGCCAGCCCCAGGATGCGGGCCTCCGCTGCCTGGTAGTCCTGCTGGCTGGGCGCAAAGATGTGGACCAGGCCGGCAGACCAGGAGCCGGGGCGGGGTGGGCGGGGGGCACAAGCAGGGTGCAGAAGGGCGCGCCAGAGCTGGCTGCACCCAGGAGAGCACAAATCCGCCTCGCCTCTCCTACACACAGTCACGCACGCCCACCAACAACGCATACAAGCACCGCCCCCCAACGGGCACTCACCCGAGTCCTGGATGTCCACCCGTGCGTCGTGCGCCTCCTCAATCTCCCGAACCGTGGCGCCCGCCGGCCCGATGATGCGGCCCAGCATGGCCTCCGGCACCCGCACGCTGCCGTGCTTGGGCGCGGTGGCGGGCCGCTCCTGCGGGAGGCGGGGGGACGGTCGGGTGGGTGGTACTGCTAATGCAAGTACTGGACCGCGATATGCCCTGCCTGTCAGGAAAGTGGCATTGCCCTGCAGCATGCCGCCCATGTGCCACAGCCCAAGAGGGCACCCCCCCCCCCCCCCCCCCCCCCACCCGATCCCAAGTACACTGCCCACCCACCTTGGGCAGCGCCTGCTCCATGATGGCCAGCAGCTGGGCGCGGCCGCGAGCTGCCGCCCGCACCGCCTCCTCCACCACCTCCAGCGGCACGCCGCCCGGCAGCTTCACATCCAGCTGCGCAGCGGTGATGCCGGCCCGCGTGCCTGCGGGCAGAGGGAAGGGAGGGGGCTGGGAATGGGTTAGAGGGCTGGCTCATGGCCGGGCAACGATTTGCTCCTGCATGGGACAGATGTAGACAGCTGAGGGCAGTCACGTGTGGCACCGGCGGCAGCAGCAAGCAGGCGCACCTGCCACCTTGAGGTCCATGTCACCCAGCTGGTCCTCAATGCCCTGCAGGGAAAAAATGTGGAAGGGGGGTGGCAGGTTGAGGGCAAACAGGACACGGCAAAATACGTCCCTGAAGTAAGCTGCGCAGCCACACGCTGGGTCGGTCGCACACGGCCCCCCAATTTGTGGGCTGCAATAGTCCAACTTTCACACACACCTGCAGGTCGGTCAGCAGCTCGTAGCGGCCCACTGGGGAAACTGCTTGCTGCAGGCCCACTGGTGCCGCGGGCAGCGTGCGCGCCTCGCCGCCCCAGCTGCTGTCGGTGAGCAGGCCCACGCTCACGCCTGGCAGCAGAGACAGCCCAAGAGATGATGAACAGGTTGGGGCAAGAAAGCGGCCAGGCAGCAAAGCTCCAGATCGGCCAGAGCCATCGTAGGCACCACCCGCAGGCACCTGCGCCCTGCCCCATGCATGCTGTTGATAACCTTGACACCTGCCCCTCGCAGCCAACCATGCCTCCCACCATGCCCCACCCCAGCGCACCCGCCACCAGCGCCTTGAGCGGCACGCCCGCGTCCGCCAGCGCCAGGCTGCCGCCGCACACGGCCGCCATGGAGGAGCTGCCCGCCGAAGCGAGTGTGTCGGCGTTGAGCCGCAGGCTGAAGGGGAAGTCCTCGAGGGGCGGGATGACGGGCAGCAGGGCGCGCTCAGCCAGGTCGCTGTGCCCCATCTCCCGCCGCTGCCCGCCTGCAGGAGGGCAGGGGCATGTTGAGAGAGCGCTGCGTGAGCGCTGGGCACGCGGCTCTGCTGCGGTGCTGCAGCATCGCACCGTGTTGCATCAGGACCTGTGCGGCCAAGCACCAGGCACCACTCCACATCACATCATCTCTCAGGCCCACCCACCCCTCCTCCTCACCACCCCACCACCCCACTCACTGATCTGCGTGTCATCCACGGCAAAGGGCGGGAAGGAGTAGTTGACAAACAGGCGCTTGCTGCTCTCCCCGCCCAGCAGGCTCTCCGCCTTCTGCTGCTCGCCGCGCCGCCCCACGGTGGCGGTGCACAGCGACTGCGTCTCGCCGCGCGTGAAGAGCGCGGAGCCGTGCACAATGGGGATGGAGTCCACCTGAAGCAGGGGGAGGAGGGGTTGGGGGAGGCAGGGAGAGGGGCGGCATCAGATCCGTGGTAAGCACCGGCACAAGAGATTGTGCGACTCGCGGTCAAGTAGCGCGGCCAGGCAGCTCAGCCTTCTGCCGGTAGCAAACAGAAGCCCAGCACAGCGTGCCGCTGCTCTCCCCCGCCAACGTGCAACCACCCCATGCTGCCCGCCCACCTCGCAGTGCACGGGGCGCAGGTCGATGGGTCCCCGCCCGTCGCAGCGCCAGCCCTCCTCCAGCGCCAGGCGGCGCATGGTGGCGGACAGCAGCGCGCCGAAAGCATGGTCCAGGTCAGCAGGGGACACGCAGCCGGAGCCGGGCAGGCGCGCAAACTCGGTGCGGAAGGCGCCCACCGCCTTGAGCCGCTCCAGGGCCGCCTCCTTGGCCTGGAGGGGCAGGTGGGTGGGTGGGCGGTGGGTGTGCATGGTGTGCCAACTAGCTTGCTAGCCCAGGGGGTGGGTAAACTTGCCCAGGCCCCACTGCTGGACCAGCGCTTGTGTGGCATGGAGGCCTGTGGCCTGCACGATGATGCCCGCTGCTGCTCCACGCCACATCCCAGTAACCAGCCCACCCCACACCTGCTGCAGTGCCGCCGCGCGCCCCGCCTTGCCCAGGCTGGCGTCCCGCAGCACGGCCTCAATGGGGCCCGCCAGCAGCTCGTGCACCTTGGGCACTGCCGCTGGGTCCGCCCCCGCAAGCTGCGCCGCTGCAGTCTGCCGCCTGCAGCACATTGCACCGCACAAAGAAGCAGTAGGTCATTGATCCTGGCTGAGCATGCGCCTCAGTTGGCAACTCAGCTGTGGCCCAGCAGAGTCACCGCATCCTCCTTCAAAGCCGAACTGTCCACAAGCGCCACCTCACCCCGTCTGTGCGGCCAGCTGGCGCTGCGGCTCCAGCAGCTGCTGCGCCACCTCAGCCGCCGCCCGCAGCGCCCGCAAGAACTCGTCTTCAGGCACCTGCAGGGAGGTGGGAGCAGCAGTGGGGGCAGGCTGTGAGAGCGGCGGACTGCCAGTAGGTGGTGCTGCCAACCAGCCCACCGCATGTTCTGCTGTGCATTGCGGCACATCGAGCCATCCCCGAGTGCACGGCAGCCAGCATTGCTAACACACACACACACACACCAACCGCTCCCCAGCAGGCAGCACTGGCCTGGTCTCCGTCTGCCTCCAGCATGGTGATGCGCCCGCCCTCTGTGACTGCCACCACCACGTTCAGGCTGGCCGCCTCCTGCTGCTCAACCGTGGGCCCAACCACCAGCTCGCCGCCAGGCAGCAGCGCGGCACGCGCCGCCGCCACAGGGCCCGCCCACGGCATGTCGCTGCACAGCAGGGCCGTGGAGGCAGCTGACACCGCCAGGGTGTCAGGGTCGGAGGCGCCGTCTGCGCTCAGCACGTATGCAAACGCCTGCGGGGCAAGGAGGGGGTTTGGCAGAGCTTGGCATGTGCAGAGGCAGGCATGATAGCTGGAGGGCACATGACACAAGATGCATCGAGCCTGTGGAATGGTCGGTCAACACGCCTCCACATGTGCCCTTCCATTCATCCCGTGGCTTACCACGCAGTCCTGCGCAAAGCCGCGTGGGAAGAGCGGCCGCAGCGCACGGCCGATGCGGCGCCCCTGCAAGCATGCAGTGATCAGAGAGCAGAGCTTCACAAAGTACGATTTGGCTGCATTGCATGCATTGCGGCTAGCGCAGCTCAAACACCAGTCATGCACGCGCGGCACACAGCGGCGTTTCCATGGTGCTGCACGCACCGCCAGCAGCTCGTGCTCCTTTGCCGTCCCCTCCCGCTTGTTGTAGGTGGAGGGGATGCGGCCCACAGCATACAGCTTCTCGCGGTAGTCCACCTGCAGCAGTACAGCAGCATGATTGGAGGCTTGTGGAATGGAGGCAGACAACTGGAATGCAGCGCAGAGTGCTGAAGACGGCAGCTGGAAGGCTCTTCAGCGCATCGGGCCCCAGCCCAGCAGTGCAGCACATTAACCCCAGCCCAGCATCCTAGGTGCAAGCAGCACGCCAGCCAGCCGGTCACTGCTTGCAGCTTGGCACCGCATCACCACCAGGGCAGCCCTCCAGCATGCCAGCGCCACCCCCGCACCTCAAACTGCAGGGAGAGCGCGTCGCGGCGGCTCCATGGCGGCGGCTGGCACGTGGTGGCGGCCAGCACCGTGGTGCCCCCCGCCTGCACCATGCAGGAGCCGTTGGCCAGCCGTGCCATGCGCCCCGTCTCAAAGGTCCAGGGCCGGCCTTGGAAGGAGGCCTCCTGTCGCAGGCCCTGCCCCAGCGGCAGCGCTGCAACGCCGCCCGCCGGGACGGCAGGCCGCGCCGCGCCGCCCGCCGCCAGCGCCGCTTCTGCGCCATCATCTACTGGCAGCTCCTCCGCCTCGCCATGCAGCGCATCCTCCACATCATCCTTCAGCTTGCTCTCCGGCAGCGGCAGCTGGTCTGGCTCAGTGCCGCCTGCTGAGGTGGCCAGCAGGCGGTGAGAGGCCGCGGGGGCGCGTCGGGCGGCAGCAGCGACATCCTGTAGGCCTGCTGCAGCCTCACCTGCAAAGGATTCATGGGGAGCAGGGAGGCTGGTCGGCAAGCAGGCAGCAGGCAGCTCGGAGGGTGGCCTGGTGCTGGGCAGCGGCAGCGGCGGCGGCGGCGGCAGAGGGAGCGGCACGGGGCGTGCTGCATGGCGGTGCAATTGATAGGGTTTGATGTCCGCAATGTCTCAGCGTGCACTCACGCTCCAGCGGGCCGCCCGCGAGCAAGGCGCACGTCCGCCGCAGCAGGGCAAGCCTGCGCATGTTGATTGCGGGATCAGCAGCAACTAGAGGTTGCCGATTGATGCATCGATTGTGCAGGAGCGGGCAACAAGCCAGACTGCATGACCCAAATGGTCGAGCGCCGCAGGCGGCGCAGCTGAGGCTCCAGGGGCTTGCTGTGCAAGCCCCAGACGTACGTGCGGTTCAATTAGCAGCTGCGCACTTGCCAAAGGCCCCTTCAGCGCTCAGGTCGTCCGCCAAACTTTGAGCGTCTGCCCGTTTCAGTGCCCGGACCGATCGTTGATCGCTAGATCACGCACACCATGGTGCGTCGAGGTCTGCAGCAGCGCGCGCCGGCACGGTTGACGGCCGGCGCGCCAGCCGCAACGCCGCCGCCACGCTCCACCGGCCCGCTCGCCTGCACGGCCCCCATACTGCAGGCTGATGACCCGGAGCTGGAGGCCATCCGCCAGCGGCGCATGGCGCAGCTGATGCAGCAGCAGGGCGGCGGTACGGGGGCGCCCAAGTCGGCAGAGGAGATGCAGGCGAGCAGCAGCGGCGGCCATGGCTTTGCTTGATGATGTCGCATCAGTGCATGCATTCCATGGGCATGGGCACGTGTTTGCTGCTGTTCTGTGACAACCAGCTCCTTGTTTCTCAGCAACCGCTTCTGATCAGGGCCATTGCCTGCCCTGCAGGCAGCGGAGGAGCAGCGGGAGGCGGCAGAGGAGCAGCGGCGGGCCATGCTGGTCAACCTCATGCAGCCGGCGGCCCGTGACCGACGTGAGCGGCTGCTTAGAATGCCATGGATCATAGCGCCGCCACAGCTGCCGCTGGTGCTGCTAAGTTGGCTGGTAGGGCTGGGATGCTGTGGAGTGACCCATAAGACCCATAGATTTCGCTGGCGCATGGCCATGGAACCAGCACTTTGTTCGCACTACTTTTTTCACCTCCTGCTGTTGCCTGCACCCCGTGCCCCTCCATGTGCAGTGGCGCGCATCAGCCTGGTGAAGCCGGACAAAGCGCGCGCCATCGAGGTGTGCAAATGGCAACTTGCAGCTGCCACCTCTGCACTCAGAACACAATGCGCAGTGCAAGGGAGCCTGGTCTGCTCTCTGGCCTGCCCTGCCATCTGGGTCATGTGCAATTGCTCCCCAGCCGTGGTTGGTCTGGGGCTCATAGTTACCACCACCTGCTGCCCTGTTCACCCGGGTGCGCAGGACATGCTGATCATGGCGGCTCGGCGTGGGCAAATACAGGAGAAGGTGGGTGTGTCGGCGGGCTGAATTCAATTCTAAGTCTCTCAAGAGCATTCTCCTTCACAGGCATAGCAGCGAGAGCGGTGTTGATAGCGATTTCACGCCCGCCTTCATTTGTTCTGGCTGCTCTGTCGGTTGGTCTACATGGCGGGCAGCTCACCGCCTTGGCCGACTGTCTGCTGCGCTTCTGCAGGTGTCGGAGCCGCGTCTCATTGAGCTGCTGGAGCAAGTGAGCGAGCAGACTGAGAAGAAGACAAAGGTGCGGCCAGCCAGCCAGCAGCAAGTGCAGCAGGCCAGGGAGGGGCTGCTCTGTTCACATGGCGTTCGATTGCATCATGCAGTGCGGCATGAAGTGCGTCCATGTGCGATGCCGCAGGTGACGATCCAGCGGCGGCGCGGCGCCCTGGATGACGACTGGTGATTTGTGGCAGGCTGGCCAGACAAACCGGCTGGGCAGCACAGCCATTGCAGCAGATGGGCCTGAGCGGTGGTCGAGCAGAGCGACAGCGCTGCCGCCGTCATGCTGAGCGTCGATGAGCTTGGATCGCCTTCCTGCTTCGTCCATCGCATTGTAAACTAGACTCTGCCATACACAAGCAGTCGCTGGGGCAGGCCAGGGCCTCCGTCAGGGTTTGGCAATGGGCTGGAGAGCGCAGGTTGGCCTCCTTCTGCTTGCCGCGTGTTTGTGCGCGGCAGGACAACAGAGTGAGTGATCGACATGGCGGGAGGGGCCTGGGATGGGGCCAGTGAGAGGACAGGCGTGCCCTCTTTCTCGTTCCCAGCTTTTTCGCCTACCTGCCTCTCGCAGAAGGCTTCTGCTAATCCTATGTCAATGTACCCGCGATCGCGCTTCCGACTCATGGCCGCCGCCACCGCTGTTACCGCTGTTGCCGCTGCAGCCCGCCAGTCGTCGTGGGACTACTCCTCGCTGCTGGCGCCGCAGCGCTTTGCGGGCATCGCCTTTGATGGTGAGTCTGGTGCTGCATTCTGTCGTGCTAGCTTAAACTCTCTGCTTGCTGGCGTCTCAGGTCCAAGTGGCCCATGTCGCTGGGGCTGGCCCACCACTGACCCTGGCCGAAAGCTCAATGCACAGGCTAAACAAGAACATTGCATGCTGCCCCGGTGCAGACCTGCCGGGCTTCACCCGCTCCGTGTACGAGCGCAACTATGCGCTGGTCAGCCCCGAGAGCTTTGTGTTTGCGGGCAACCCAGGCTGGACCAATGCAACAACAGCCCACATCATCTCCCCCGCTGTCGGCGCCAACTTTGCCATGCTGCTGGCGGACATGAAGGCGCACTCCCGCGGCGAAAGGCCTCCAGAAGGCCACGAACGGTGAGCTGGGCTCCACGACTGGCTGGCTGCCCGCCTGCCCAGCCAGCCAGGAGGCAGGCGATGCAGGGCCCGCCTGTTGCTGTCCGCTCTCACAGCAGGGTGGCTTTTGTGCGGGACGGTGCCTGGTGCCCTTGCTCCACATCTCAAGTGCCTCCAACCCTCGCTGTGCAGCTTCATTTTCGTGCTGGACGGTGTTGTTGAGGTGGCGGCAGGCTCGGAGCGCGTGACGCTCCATGCCGACGACTTTGCATACATACCTGCCCACCTGAAGCACACCGTCACCTCATCCAGCGGCGCCGGCCTGCTGCTGTTTGAGCGGCGCTATGCGCTCAAGGTGGGCACATCAAGGCGGGGCGATGAGGATGTGGGACCCTGCTAGCTGGCAGGCAGCACGCCGACTTGAATGCGCAGAGCGGTGCCTGTTGATGCGCATGCCAAACAACCTGGACCCTGCATCACCTGTACCTGCCCCTCCCAACACCCCCAATGGACAGGGCACCTCGCCCCGGTTCGTGCACGGCGGCACGCAGGCGCAGCCGGTGCTGCCGGTGCCAGGGGAGATGTTCCAGCTGCGCAAGCTGCTGCCGCAGACCGCGGACTACGACTTCAACGTGCACGTCATGGACTTTTTGCCGGGCGAGTACTTGAACGTTAAGGAGGTGCACTACAACCAGCACGGCCTGCTGCTGCTGCAGGGCAAGGGCATCTACAGGTGAGCCGGGTGCGGCGGAGATGGGCAGCCGGGAGGGGTATTGATCAGGTCGTATGCTTGCTGGACTCCATGCCCGCTGAGGGCGCTTTAGGGCAGCATGGCTCGCTGGCAGCTCTCACAACCATCCCCCTCTTCGTGTGCCACCCACCGCCTCCTTTCCCAGGTTGGGCAACGACTGGTACCCCATCCAGGCGGGCGACGCCATTTGGATGGCGCCCTACGTGCCGCAGTGGTATGCCGCGCTGGGCACCAGCGAGAGCCGCTACATACTGTACAAGGTGCGGTGGTGGGGTTGCTCAACAACAACATGCGTGTTGGTCTTTGGATGGCAGCCTGGTGGCAGGTCTGGAAGCTTCTGTACGTGTGCGGGGCCTACCCTAACCCCTGCCCCAACCCGGCTCTCGCGCACTTACTTGCAGGACACGACGGTAGACCCACTGCACGCATGAGCAGCGAGCATGTGGCACCGCAGCTTCAATCTTACTTGTTGTCACACAGTCGTGTACACATTTGATGCAATTTGATATGTAAACTGCATTGTTCAGGCCACTCGGGGGCGGCAGTGGGTGTGAGGCGCAGTGGCACAGCGCCGCCGGCGGCCGCGCCAGCTCTGGCCCATTTGGGCGGTCAGTGCGCTGCTCGCCACGCTGTTCAGAGCAGCTGGTGTGCCTTGTCGAACGTCGCTTCTCCCAAAGCTGTCGCGCCCTTGAACGCCGGCTGAGTCTGCAGTCCCGAGCGGCGCGTTGTTTTGCGCGGCGGCATGCTGGAGAGCTGGCGCAGGTGCGCGATAGCGCTGGATTGCGACGGCTGCGTTGCAGCGTGCCTGAGCTGCCCGCCGGCCCACTGCCGCCGCTCCCCGCTGCCGCCGCAGGAACCGGCGACGCCTGCTGACGCTGGCTGCGGCCGGTGCGGTGGGCTCCGCAGCAGCGTATGCAGTGTACAAATGGTGGTACGCAGAGGAGGGCGAGGATGGGCCCTCCGGCAGCACCAGCGGCAGCAGTGCGGCTGAGCAGGCATCCAGCTCGGGGCGACGGCAGGGCAGGGAGGCGGCTCAAGGCCCCGGAGTGCTGATCGACCCTTGCGGCGCGCCCGGCGCGACGCAGCAGGTGGGTCAGGGTGTAGTGGGGGACTGCAATCAAGTCATTTTGCAGCTGCTGCCAGACCACCATTGGGATGTTTGCTGCCTCTCACTGGGCGCTCCTCCCACCTGCCTGCCCGGTGCCAGGATGCTGAGGCGCACCTGCAGCACCACTTTGAGTCGATCCAGGACATTGCAGACACCACCACGCTGCCGTCGCTGCTGCCCGCGCTGAGCCGCGCGCTGGCAGCTGCGGCCGATGTGGAGACGCCACTGGAGCGCCTGCGGTGCGCTGCCGCACATGCTGCTGCTGCAGCTTAGGCACCTGCTTTGGTTAGGTCCACGCACTGCCTGTGCAGGGACCTGCTTCCGGCATGTTTAGGGCTGTGCACCAGCCAGCGGTCCGCTCATCTCCATGCTGCCCCGCCTGCTGCAGGCGCGCCAAGGAGGGCTCGGCGCCGCTGCTGCCGGCCGAGAAGCTGGCTGTGTGGGAGGAGCTCAAGGTGAGGGGGGCAGCCGCCCTGGTGTATGGTGCACTCCCCATGCAGAAGTGCTGGTGTCATGCAACAGTGCTATCTCATGCTTCTGCCTGGCAACTTGGCACAGTGGTCGCTTCATCGGGCTCCTGCCCCACCCACCCTCCCGGCCACAGGTGGCGGCATTCACGCGGGCCCTGGGCGCCGTGTGGCTGCTGCCCCTGCTAGACCTGTTTGTGCGGGTGCAGGTGAGAGAGTGGGAGATGCAGGGCGACAGCCTCGCCGCTGCCTTTTAGCATGCCAGCTCAGCGCCGCTGCGTCAGCCGGTGCGGGTGCACACGTTAGTCAGTCGCTGTTTTACGCTCTAAAAGGCATGCATGTGGTTGCTGTTCGTCTCTGCCAACCTTTGCCCTGCGGCATGCCCCCCCTTCTCCTCCGGCAGCTCAACATCCTGGGCCGCCACCTGTACCTCGAGTCCGCAGTGGAGGGCAGGTGGGGCTGCTGCTGCTGCTGCTGCTGCTTGCCGGCGGCTGCATGTGACAAGGGAATGGCAGGTGATAACTCTGTTGGGTTGCATGGCTGCTCCTGCGGTTGGTTCTTGTGACCAAACCCCGTCCCCCTGGCTCCCACCCCTCGTTCCCACAGCGGCATGCGCAAGCCGGCAGGCCTGCCCAAGCTGTCCGCCCCTTCCCAGGAGCGCTTCCTGTCCTACTCAGAGTTCTTAGCGCAGCAGGGCGCAGCGCGCCTGCTGGGCCTGCTGCGCGCGGCGTGCGAGGGCGTGCTGGCCAGCGTGCAGCTGCAGGAGGCGCTGACGCCGCACGAGCTGGCGGCCCTCATGCAGCGCATCGCAGACGCAATGGTGGCGGCAGTGCAGCAGGCAGCAGGTGCCCGCAGCTGGGCGGCTTTCCTGCTGCCCCAGCCCCAAGAGCTGCACGAGGGCCTGGCGCCTCGAGAGCCCGACAACCGAGCCTTCATGCTGGGCGGCGAGGCGCTGGTGGTGGATGCAGAGGTGGTGGCGGCGCTGGCGGCGGAGGCAGAGGCGGTGGCGGCAGGCGCCGAGTTTGCGGAAGCGCTGCAGGTGCGTGTGCGGGCTGGGTGATGATGTGCAATGAAGGCATTTGGACCCTGCTGCTTTGCTTGAAGAGTGGCCAGCCAGCCAGCTTTCCCACATATGTGCCTGCAAAGCTGTGCGCATGCTTCAGCGAGCTTCGTTGCAACACTCTGCCTGCTGCCCAGGCCTCGTCTGGCGAGGTGCTGCACGCGGCGGGTGCGCGGCTGGCGGCCAGCATGGGCGGCGAAGCTACAGCGCTGCCGCTGGCTAAGACCGTGCCGCTGGTGGCGGGCCTGGGACAGGACCTGCTGTCCCCGGCAGGGCGGCCGCCGCTGGCACGGCTGGAGCCGGTGCGCAGCCTGTCGGCACGAGTGTACGGCTGCTGCTTCTGCGAGACGGCGTGACCGCTGGTGATGCTGCGGGCCCAGACTGGCGGCTGGCTGCTGCTGACGTGTGGCTGCGGGGCTGCACTCTCCTGATTGACCGTTCGAACGACTGTTTCCTGAATCAGAAAACATGTAGAGTTTTGACAGCAAGTGGCTCTTTGTTTCATGGGGAGGGGAGTGGATGGGGAACGACGCACAGCGGCTGTCAGGCTGCAGGTGGTGAACAACATGGGCTGTACCGCCTCTGCTCAAGCATTTCACGCCCATTGTGAGCGCATCAGCTTGCCTGGCAACATCGCACCTCGCTCTCGCAACACGCTGTGTCCACCGGCGGCAGCGGGCGGCGGTAGCGGCAGCGGCATGCATGGGGCGCTTGCGGGCTTGCATCGGCATTCAAACTTGCCTCCTCGTCGTCACGCGCTGCCCAGGCAATGCAGGCGGCTGCTACCACGCCCGGCGGGCGGCTCGCGCAGCCAGTGCAGGCGGCAGCGCGCCCCCAGTTCGCTGCCTGCAATCAGGTGGCGGCGGTGCGATCGGCAGGCAGCAGCGCTCCGCGGCGTCGCGCCATGGCGGAGCGGCAGCAGGCAGTGACCTGCCAGGCGACCGCCTCGCAGTCTGACGCCCCCACCAAAATTGTGGACACTGGGCTGCCCCGCACTGCCGTCGTGGGCGTGCTGGGAGGCGGTCAGCTGGGCAAGATGATGGCGCAGGAGGCGGTGAGCGGTCCAGCCGATGGCGGCGGCAGCGCTTGCGATGCCTGAGCTTTGATGCAGTGCCAGCATCCAGGTGTCTCTCCCACATCACATGCAGGCCAAGATGGGTGTGACGCTCAAAGTTCTGGACCCCACGCCCAACTGCCCTGCCTCCGTGGTGGCGCAGCAGACGGTGCGAACACTGCACGCCACTCTTGTGCTACTTGCCCTGCACAGCTTTGCAGCAATGCAGCTGTGCAGGGTAGCTCGGTGACTGCCCAGATGTGTGGCCGGCATGACAGAACACTTTCTGCTGCACTGCT
>VFQQ010000613.1_pt1 | contig 66326 bp, 47 predicted proteins | sample 3512341 | NCBI WGS metagenome assembly VFQQ01 (sample SAMN10412373, study PRJNA504923) | tailings metagenome | isolation source: Relicate 2 Philex TSF1 revegetated site | place: Philippines: Tuba, Benguet | collected 2017-08-29 | reverse complement strand
ACGGTGACCTGAACGGAAGCGCCTCCGGCGGGGCCAGCGACCCCGCTGGACCGGGATCGGCAGGCACGTCGGGTTGCGCAAAGACCGCCATTCCGCCCGGCAGCCCTCTGGGGGCTGGATCCGGGGGCCGAACACGATTTTGAAACAGCTTCTAAGCCGTCGAGTCTTCGCAGGCTCACCCTGCTTGGCGGAGAGAGCGTCTTTACGCAACCCAACGTCACCACCCACCCCGGTCCAGCGGGACGCTGGCTGGCTGGTTGGTAGTTGCATTCCGCGCGGCCGCACCGGACCATGACGACTCGCCCACCAACACACCCACCCGCTTCCGGAGATCCGCGAGATGTTGCGAAGAGGCTTTCTGACCGCCCTCGTGGCCGCCGCCGCCCTGTCGACCGCCGGCCTCCACGCTGAGGACAACAAAGTGGCCCCCCCCGCCCTCAACTTCAAAGCCAAGAACATCGACGGCAAAGAAGTCGACCTCTCCCAGTACAAGGGGAAAGTCGTCCTCGTCGTCAACGTCGCCAGCCAGTGCGGCTACACCCCCCAGTACGAAGGGCTCGAGTCCCTCTATAAAGCCCACAAGGACGAAGGCCTTGTCGTCCTCGGCTTCCCCTGCAATCAGTTCGGAGCCCAGGAGCCCGGCACCGAAGCGGACATCAAGAAGTTCTGCAGCTCCAACTACCACGTCGACTTCGACATGTTCGCCAAGGTCGACGTCAACGGGCCCAAGGCCCACCCCCTCTACAAATATCTGACCTCCGAAGAGACCAACAAGAACTTCGCCGGGAAGATCGGCTGGAACTTCGAGAAGTTCCTCATCGGCCGCAACGGCGAAGTTGTCGCCCGCTTCAAGCCGGGCATCGCCCCCGAGTCCGAAGAACTCGTCTCGGTCGTTGAGAAAGAGCTTGGCAAGAAGTAGCACCGGGAATGACTGCGATTCGCAGAGAGACCGCCTCGACCAAGGCGGTCTCTTTATTTTTGCGCGGATTTGCGAGAGGCGAGTTCGACGTTTCAGGCCATGGCCTTGAGCCGTGAGCGAACCTCCATCAGGGCGAATCCCAGCCGATTCAGCCCGCGCCAACGGGCGGGACTTCCCGCATCCGGGGAATCGGCCGAAAGCCCGATCCCCCAGATCGCGTCGAGCGGACTTGCCTCCACGAGCACGCTGTCGCCGGTCCCCACCAGGAACCGGGCCAGCCGCGGGTTCTGCGAGAACTTCAGAAAGTTCCCACTCACAACGATCTCGTCGCGATGCGCGGTCCAGACGTCGTCCTGAAATCCGGCGACCTTCCGGCCGAGCGCCTTGGCCCGTCCCGGATCCTCCGTCGCCAGGATCCTGTCCCGCGCGGCGACGTCGCCGAACAGCTCCGCCTTGCGGGCCATCATGAAGTGCTCTGCCGTCGGATACCGCACTCCCCCTTCCTCGAACGGGGCAACGAACCACTGGCTCAGGCACGATTTCGTGACTTCCCCCGTCGCCGCAACTCGATGTCCCCAGAAAAACAGGAACTCCCTCATTTCCCCTGCGGCGATCGCGGCGGCAAGGTCCTCTCGTGTCTGCATGGCGGCTCTCCGGCGGTGTCACGTTGACGACGGGGTCATTCACTCTGCAGGCGGCTGCGGCGGCTTCTCGCGCGGCATCGGCTCGACCCAGTAGGTCTGCTTGTGCCCGTGCGACTCGAACTCGAGGACCTGCCGCCTCGCGTCCGGTTCCGTCAGTCCCGCCTCGACCAGGAACTGGTTCCCGTTGTCATCCTGCCGCACGACCCTCCAGCAGGCTTCCCGTGGATCCGGAGTCCCCGCTCGGTCCGGCTTCCGCTGAACACTGGACATTGTTCCCTCCTGCGGTCTGAGCCCACTGAGACACACATTGCCCACTGAGACACAGATTTGACTCGCTCTGCTCCTTCGACAAGGGCTTCCTGAAAGCGGTTCTTGTCCGTGAAGCGATTCCGACGTTTGGAAACGCGGGACGCACGCCGGGCCTCTGCCCATTCGAATCGGAAGGGGCGTGCGGAATCGCCTCCGCCGGTCGGGGATTTTTGCCGGCTCCTCCGACCCCAGTAGTCCTGCCAAGTTGGCACTCCTACAAGGTTGGGTGAAATCGTCGAATTCCGCAATGCATTTGTGGATATGCGGTTACGAATGGATTGTGCCTTCCGGCATACCGATTGCTTTCCCCGTTCGCCACGCGACTTTTCGCGCTGAGATGGCGGTGTTCCCCGACCGGGCTCACCTGCCTGCCACACCAAGATGTCAACGCCGATCCCGTTCGGCTGGACCGTTCAAGTCAACTGTCGCTGAAGATTGAGGAGCAGACGTGGCGAAATTGCTGAGTTTTGACGAAGACGCCCGTAAGCAGCTGCTGGAAGGTGTTTCCAAGCTCGCCCGGGCCGTCGCCTCGACGCTGGGCCCCCGCGGACGAAACGCTGTTCTGGATAAGGGTTGGGGTGCCCCCAAGGTCACCAAGGACGGCGTCACGGTCGCCCAGGACATCGAACTCGAAGACAAGTTCGAAAACTGCGGCGTCCAGCTCGTCAAGGAAGCCGCCTCCAAGACCGGCGACACCGCCGGTGACGGCACCACGACCGCCACCGTCCTCGCCGAAGCGATCTACCGCGAAGGCCTCAAGTACATCGCCGCCGGCGCCGCTCCGGTCGCCCTCAGCCGCGGCATCCAGAAGGCCGTCGACGCCGTCGTCGAGAACCTCAAGAAGATCGCCAAGCCGATCTCCGCCACCGACCGCAAGGCGATCGAAATGGTCGCCGCGATCGCCGGCAACAACGATCCCGAGATCGGCAAGATCCTCGCCGACGCCCTCCTCAAGGTCGGCAAGGACGGGGTCATCACCATCGAAGAGGGTCGCCAGGTCCAGACCGAGATCGAACTCGTCGAAGGGATGCAGTTCGAGCGCGGCTACCTCTCCCCGCACTTCGTCACCAACGAAGACGATCAGGTCGTTGAACTCGACAACGTCCGCATCCTGATCCACGAAGAGAAGATCTCCAACGCCCGGACCCTCGTCCCACTCCTCGAGCAGGTTTCGAAGGACGGCGTCCCGCTCCTGATCATCGCCGAAGACGTCGAAGGGGAAGCCCTGGCGACCCTTGTCGTCAACAAGCTCCGCGGCATCGTCAAGGTCTGTGCGGTCAAGGCTCCGGGGTACGGCGACCGCCGCAAGGCGATGCTCGAAGACCTCGCGATCCTCACCGGCGGCAAGGCGTTCTTCAAGGACCTCGGCGAGAAGCTCGAGACCGTGAAGATCTCCGACCTCGGCAAGGCCAAGAAGGTCCGGATCGACGCCGAGAACACGACCGTCGTCCAGGGTGCCGGCAAGAAGGAAGCGATTGAAGGCCGCGCCGCCCAGATCCGCTCCGAGATCACCAAGACCGACAGCGAATACGACCGCGAGAAGCTCCAGGAGCGGCTCGCGAAGCTCGCCGGCGGCGTCGCCCAGATCAACGTCGGGGCTGCCACCGAGACCGAGATGAAGGAACGCAAGGACCTCATCGACGACGCCCTCCACGCGACCCGCGCGGCGGTCGAAGAAGGGATCGTTCCGGGGGGCGGGGTCGCCCTGCTCCGCTCGGGCGAAGTCCTCAAGAAGGTCAAGCTCGAAGGGGATGAAGCCCTCGGCGTTCAGCTGATCAAGAACGTCCTCGAGATGCCCCTCCGCAAGATCGCCGAGAACGCCGGTCTCGACGGCTCGGTCGTCGCCAACACCGTCCGCAAGAACAGCGATATCAACTACGGCTTCGACGCCCTCAACGAGAAGTATGGCGACATGCTGTCGTTCGGCGTCGTCGACCCCGCCAAGGTGGTTCGCTCGGCCCTCCAGAACGGGGCCAGCGTCGCCGCCCTCCTCCTGACCACGGACTCGATCATTGTCGACGAGCCCAAGAAGGAAGAGAAGGACGGCCACCACGACCACCATGACCACGGCGGTGGCATGGGAGGGATGGGTGGCATGGGCGGAATGGGAGGTATGGGCATGGGTGGAATGGGAGGCATGGGCGGCTTCTAATCGCCCGGTCCCGTTTCCGCTTAGCCGCGGGTGGCAGGGCCGGCCTCGAGTCGGCGAGACCAGCCAGTCCGCGAACGTTCAATCCACACACACTCGCAAACACCATTTTCGGAGTTCATCGATATGGCCATCTCCCTCAAGCCCCTTGACGATCGCGTCGTTGTGAAGCCCCTGGAAGCCGAAGAGCGGACCGCCGGCGGGATCGTCCTTCCGGACGCCGCCAAGGAAAAGCCGCAGCGCGGCAAGGTCGTCGCCGTCGGCCCCGGCCGGCTGCTCGACAGCGGCGAGCGGTGCGCCGTCTCGGTCGTCGTCGGTGACGAAGTCCTGTTCGGCAAGTACGGCGGAACGGAAATCGAAGTCGACGGCCAGGACGTCAAGATCCTCCGCGAGAGCGACATCCTCGCGAAGGTTGTCTGAGCACGGTTTCCGTCAGAGACCATTTCGGGTGTCACTGCTGGTGCTCTGACCAGCAGTGCCCCGGATCGATCGCCGGCAGGGAACAGACCGCCGGCCCAAAGCTGCCCGTAGTCGCACCCGCTTTGAGGTCCGGCGACCGCAGGTTCCTCCTTCGAAACAACTCCCAAAGGGATTTCCCGTGGCTAAGCAACTTCTCTTCGACGACCGCGCCCGGCTCAAGCTCCAGCGCGGCGTGCGGACGCTGGCGGACGCCGTCGCCGTGACGATGGGCCCGACCGGCCGGAACGTGATCATCGACAAGTCGTTCGGCAACCCGCTCGTCACCAAGGACGGCGTCACGGTGTCGAAGGAAGTCGAGCTGGAAGACCCGTACGAGCACATGGGGGCCAAGCTCGTCAACGAAGTCGCGAGCAAAACGAGCGATCAGGCGGGTGACGGCACCACCACCGCGACCGTCCTCGCCCGGGCGATCTACGAAGAAGGCCTTCGCAGCATCACCATGGGGGCGAACCCCACGATCGTCCGCAAGGGGATCGAGAAGGCGGTCGACGCCGCCATCGAGTTCCTCGAAGGACTGGCGAAGCCGGTCAACGATCCGAAGCAGATCGAGCACGTCGGGGCGATCTCGGCCAACAACGATCCGGAAATCGGCAAGCTGATCGCCGAAGCGATGCAGAAGGTGGGCCGCGACGGGGTCATCACCGTCGAAGAAGGGAAGTCCAACGCGACGACCCTCGAGCTGACCGAAGGGATGCAGTTCGACAAGGGATTCATCTCCCCGTACTTCATCACCGACTCGGGCTCGATGCAGGCCGTTCTCGAGAACGCCCTCATCCTCCTCTATGAGAAGAAGATCTCGAACCTCCGGGAACTCGTTCCGGTCCTCGAGAAGGTCGCTCGCCTCGGCAAGCCGCTCCTGATCGTTGCCGAAGACGTCGACAGCGAAGCCCTCACCGCTCTCGTGGTGAACCGGCTCCGCGGCGTCCTCAACGTCTGTGCGGTCAAGGCCCCCGGCTTCGGCGATCGCCGTAAGGCGATGCTGGGCGACATGGCGGTCCTGACGGGCGGCACGCTGATCTCCGAAGACCTCGGCATCAAGCTGGAAGCGGTGGAAGTCGCCCAGCTCGGCAAGGCCAAGAAGATCGAAGTCGACAAGGACACCTGCACCATCATTGATGGGGGCGGGAAGGAAGACGAGATCCAGAAGCGGATCGCCCAGATCCGCAAGCACATCGAAGACACCGAGTCGGAATACGACCGCGAGAAGTTCCAGGAACGGCTCGCCAAGCTGACCGGCGGGGTCGCGATCATCAGCGTCGGTGCGGCCACCGAAGCCGAAATGAAGCAGACCAAGGCCCGGATGGAAGACGCCCTCCACGCGACCCGCGCGGCCGTGGAAGAGGGCATCCTCCCCGGCGGCGGCACGGCTCTCCTGCGGGCGATCGAAGTCGTCCAGGGTGTGAAGGCCAAGGGGGACGAGCAGATCGGCGTGGCGATCATCGCCAAGGCCCTCGAAGCTCCGATCCGCCAGATCGCCGAGAACACCGGCCTCGACGGGGCGGTCATTGCCGACGAAGTGAAGCAGAAGACCGGCAACGTCGGCTACAACGCCGCCACCGGCGACTACGTCGACATGTACAAGGCGGGGGTCATCGACCCGGCGAAGGTCGTGAAGAGCGCCCTCCGCAACGCCGCCTCGATCGCCGGGCTGATGCTCACGACCCAGGTCCTCATCACCAAGAACGAGGAACCGGCCGGAGCGAAGAACCCGAAGGTCGAAGGAGCCGTCAAGTAGTTTTCGGTTGATGCAGGAGCATCCGCGAACGGGATAGGGAACGGATGCCCTGTCGATCCAACGAGAAAGCCGCCGGGTGAGAACCCGGCGGCTTTTTTCGCAGCATGCCGTCATGCTTCATTTCACCCCACACTTTCAGCTCTGGGAGCGGCCTCCTCTCGTTCCGCCGGACGAGATCACGCACTTTGTGGCCCATTTCGGCGAGGTGCCGAAAGAGTATCTCGACGTCATCGCGGGCGGAGCGGACCTCGAGTTAAAGCACACCAGCGGCCAGTACGTGCGGATCTGGCGACCATCGGGCTGCGTCGAGCTCGATGAAGCGAACGACGTTCAGAAGTATCTCCCCGGCGCGATTCCGATCGGCGACGACGGTGGAGGGAAGATGATTTTCTACGCGAGCGGGAAGAACGGTCCCGGCCTCTACCTCGTTGGATTTGGCAATCTGGGGATCGAGGACGCGGTCTGGATCGCGCGGACCCTGAGAAGTCTGTTGGACGACGGAGTCGGTATCGACTCATTCCTGCAGTGAGGAGTTACTGCCCGTCTCGCCGCATCGAACGGCCTTCCTGCGTTCTGAACAGCCCGATCGACACCGGTACTTCCTTCATTTCGAGAACGAGGGGCCGAGGCATCGGCTCGTGACGGACCGGAACAGTGACGCCCCCATACCCGGCCGCGCGGACCACGAGCCATCCGCGATGCAGACTGACACTCCCGTTCGGGTTCTGGTACCCGCTGGTGGAAGAGAAGGTCCCCGTCACCAGTGCTTCGCCGTCCGAGTTGGTCGTCCCGATTGCGGACTGGCTTCGCTCATTTGCTTCGATTTCCGATGCGAGCGGCGGTCCCGTCAGTCGATACGGTCCCGAGATCAGACTCACGCCCGCTCCCGCCAGCGGTTTGTGAGTCTCGCCGTCGAAGACATGGACGCGAATCACGACGTCCCGTTCCCCGCTCGCCGCCCATCGGGTAGCGGGAATGAAGAGGGCGATCAATGTCCCGAGGACGGCAGCCAGAACGCTCCACTCGAGCCATGTTCACGATCGAAACAGGCGTTTCATGGCTCGTTCCCCAATGAAGCCCCGTCCGATGAGCAACGGCGCCGGCCGCCCCACCTGACCAGAGGTCGGTCCGTGAGCAATGCCGATCGCGGACTGCCGTCCGCGGCTAAACGAGTCCTGTGAGTGTCCCGGTCGCGTCGGCGAACTTGTCGGTCTCGACCCCCATCTTCTGCGACATCGTCAGCAAGACATTCGAGAGGGGCGGGTGCTTGTCGGCGTCGAACGCCAGGTGCTGGCCGTGCGTGAGGCCGAGCTTGGCTCCGCCGGCGACGAGTGTCGGCAGGTTCTTGGGGGAATGCTCGCCCCCTTTGCCGGAGTTCATGCCGCTGCCGTAGAGGACCATCGTCCGGTCGAGCATCCGGGCGTCTCCCTCCGCCGTCCCGCTCAGCATCGACAGGAACCGGCCGAGTCGGGAGAGGTGGAACCGGTCGATCGCGGCCAGTTTCGTGAGCATCCCGGCGTCGCCGCCGTGGTGTGAGAGCTCGTGATGGTTTTCGCCCCCGCCGCCGTAGCCCCCCGCTTCGCGGGACCACTCGAAGGTGATGACGCGGGTCGTGTCGGTGATGAAGGCGAGATACGCCAGCTCCAGCATCACGTCGATCCACATCGGCCGGTCGTGGGCGTTCCCCGGCTGGCTTACGAGCTGGAGACCGGTCTCGGGGACCTCCGCCTTCGGCCGGTCGACCCACTCCTGGAGCCGCGCGACCTGCTTCTCGGTCTGGCGGACGCTCGAGAAATACTCGTCGAGCTTCCGGCGGTCGGTCGCGCCGAGCTTCCGTTCGAGAGCCTGGGCCTCGCCGGCGACGTCGTCGAGGATCGACCGCCGCTCGGCGTAACGGCGGATCGTTGCCGCCCGGTCCCCCGCGGACTCCGCGGTGAAGAGCCGGTCGAACAGCCGCCGCGGCGAGTTCTCGCTGGGGAGTGGCGTCCCGTTGATGTCGAACGACAGGGTGTGACTGTGCCCCGCCCCGCCGGTGCCCGACTGGTCCCCCAGTTGCAGCGAGGCGTACCGCGTCTCGCGGCCATGGAGTTCGGCAGCGAGCTGGTCCGCCGAGAGGGTGTTCGTGTAGTCGGCGCCGGGACGACTCTTGAGGTTGGCCGCGGTCAGCCAGGTGTCCGCCCCGCTGTGGCCTCCTTCCGACTGCGGATGCCCGAGCCCCGAGAGGACCGTGAAGTCGGCCCGGTGTTCCTTCAGGGCTTCGAGCGTCGGCGAGAGGGTGTAGTCCTTGCCGGAGTCCGCCGGCACCCATTCGAGGATGTTGACCCCGTTGGGGACGTAGCAGCAGATCATCCGGGGATGGGCCAGGTTCGACTTCTCCCACGGCTTGAAGGTTGAGGGGGCTGCCAGGGCGTGTGGCAGCATCGCGTCGAGGAACGGCAGAGCGATCGCCGCCCCTCCCGCCTGGAGGAGGTGCCGCCGGGAGATCGCACGCCTTCGGATATGAAACATGCCGCTCGCCGCTGCTGGAGACAAGGTGATGCCCGCTAGGGGGCGGTGGATCGATCGAGCCGCGTCACTTCGCCGTAAACGGCTCGCTGACGACGATCGACCGGACCAGTGACTGGAGGGTGTAGCCCTGCTTTTTCATGTCGTCGACCGCGGCCTTCACGGCGGGCTGATCCGCCAGCCCGAGTTCGCGGCCGCAGCCGTACGTCATCAGTTTGGAGGCGAGGCACCCGAGGAACAAGTCCTCTTTCGCCAGCATCGCGGTCTGGAGCCCCTCGATGCCGTCGATCCTGGTGCCGTCCGGCATCTGGGACGAGGCGTCGATCTTCGGGTCGTCCCGGCTGATCCGCCCCTTGTAGCCGAACCCTTCCTGGTCGCGCCATTCGCCTGAGGCGTTGTAGTTCTCGAGGGCGAAGCCGAGCGGGTCGATCTTGCTGTGGCAGCGGGCGCACTGCGGCAGCTCGCGGTGGATCTCGAGCCGCTTCCGGACGGTGGCCTTGTCGATCCCGGGCACCTTGGGGGCGATCTCGCCGGCGTTCGCGACCGGCAGGCCGGGATCGATCCCGAGCAGGGTCTTGAGGATCCAGGTTCCCCGCTTGACCGGGGAGGTCCGCGTCCCGTTCGAGGTGGTCGTCAGAATCGAGGCCTGGGTCACGATCCCGCCGCGGCGGACTCCCTCGGGAACATCGACGCGGCGGAACTCATCGCCGCGGACGCCGGGGATGCCGTAGAACCGGGCGAGCCGTTCGTTGATCGTCACGAAGTCGGAACGGATCATCTGCCGGGCGTCGAGGTCATGCCTGAGGAACTCGGCGAAGTACTGCTCGGACTCTTCGACAATCGATGTCTCGAGATGCCGGTCGTACTGCGGGTAGAGATCCGCCGCCGGCGGGTTCGCCCCGACGTCCCGCAGGCCGAGCCACTGCCCGGCGAAGTTCTCGACGAGGGCGGCCGAGCGCGGGGCGGCGAGCATCCGGTCGACCTGCTGCTGCCGGACCTTGGGGTCGCGGAGTTTCCGTTGCTCCGCCAGCCGGATCAACTCGGCATCGGGCATGGTCGACCAGAGGAAGTACGACATCCGGGAGGCGAGCTCGAAGTCGCTGAGCGGCGACGTCGAGGGTTTCGTCTCTTTCGCATCCTGAGCCGCCGGGGTCTCGACGAGGTACAGGAAGTGAGGCGACGTCAGGACCGCGATCAGCGGGACGCGGATCGCCTCGACAAACGATTTCTCGGCGCGGGCCGCGCGGAACAGGGCGAGCTTGGAGTCGATCTCGCTCGCAGCCACCGGCCGCCGGAACGCCTTGGTCATGAAGCGGGTCAGGACTTCGCGGGCGTAGCGGGCCTCGTCGCTCTTCTGCTGGGACGACTCGAACAGGATGCGGGTGTGGCTCGTGGGGGGCCAGGCGTCGTAGAGGGGGCCTTCGATCTCGAACCAGTCGATCATCAGCTCCGGCCGGGCGAAGGCGTCGTGCCCCTGCATCCAGAAGTTCTCGAGAACCTTCGGGATCGCGTAAGCGTACTCGAAGCCGACGCCCGCCGATTCGGTCGTGAACCGGGCCTGGAACTCGTGGAGCTTCGGCTTCTCGGGGGTGCCGTCGGCGTCGAACTCGGCGACCGTCCGGGGCTGCGGGCCGAGCTGCAGGACCAGCTTGATCCGCGGCGGACCGTAGTCATACATCCGGTCGGTCCGGAAGTGGGCCAGGTCATCGTCGTACTGCCGCTGCGTCCACATCTTCCCTTTCGGGTTCTTCTCGTCCTGCTCCTCCTGGCGGTGCTTCAGGATTTTTCCCGCGGCTTCCACGACCGCCTCATGGTTAGGGGTACGGCCTGCGGCGTGGACTCGAATGGCGTAGGTCCCGGCGGTCGGGACGCGGAAATCGCGGGCGCCGACCCCCTTGTCCCACGAGTTGTGATGGACAACGACCCAGTCCCCCTCCTGCTGGTTGTTGCCCCCGTTGACGATCGGGTTGTTCCGCTCGTCGAGCCGTTTGCGGGTCCGGTCCGCCGGGCCAACGCGGGGCTCGAACCGCCAGTGGATCGCGGCGGGGCGGTCTCCCTCGACGAGGGCCCGGTCGAGGATCTGCTGCGCGGCGGCGAGGTACGTTTCGACGTGCAGCGGCGAGAGGGTCAGCGCTCCGCCGTTGTTGTCGAAGCCTCCGGCGGGTGGGTCCTGGGGGAACGCCGAGACATCGAAGTCGATGCCGGTCAGGTCGCGGATCGTGTTGCGGTACTCCGCCCGGTTGAGCCGGCGGAGGACGACGCCCCGTTCGCGCTTCGCGAGCTCGGCCCGGACGGTCTGAGCGGTGATCCAGTCGACGACGGCTGCGACCTCTTTCTCCGGGGGCTGCTTCTCTTTCTCAGGGGGCATTTCGTGGGAGTTCAGGACGTTGACGATTTCCCGCCAGCGTCCTCTTGCCGTCGGATCGGCGAAGTCGTTCGGCAGTTTGCCGAGCTCGACCGAGAACTCTCCTTCGGCTTTCTTTTCGCCGTGACAGCGCTGGCAGTAGGTCGAGAGAAAGGGGGCGACTGTCTTCTGGTAGCCCGCCGCGTCGGGAGGGAGCGACTCCGCCGCGGTCGTCCCGAGCGGGGCGAGGAGGGGGAGCAGCAGGACGGTCCAGCGAAGATCGGGCATGCGAGGCTCGGGGCGAGGCGAATGGCCGGTGTGCGCGGGGAGGGGCCATGATTGTCCCGCGCGATGCCCAGCCGTGTTCGAGCTTACCGAATCCCTGCGGCGCCGTCTTCGTCTCTCCGCGTCGATGGGGCAAGGGGGCCGTCGCGGGGTGGTCGCCGCCGCCCCGGAAACGGGCGTTCCAAACCCGGGTCCAGCACGCTGCTGGCCCCGCCGGAGGCGCTTTGATGTGGAACCGTGGAACACCACGGGCGTCCGCTTTAGGGGACCAGCGTTTGCGGACTCCCACTCCTGACCGCGGGGAGCGCAGTACGGGCGTGTCGGATGAAGGAGCCCGCGATGCTGGACCCCAAAGCGGACGCCGGCTGTTTTCCACGGTTCCACAGGGAAGAGCCTCCGGCGGCCAGGAGCTCCGCCCCTGGACCCGGGTGGGCTGTCGCACGATGGGGCTCTACTTTTCCGTTACCCGGCGAAGCAGCAGGCCCCGGACCTCCATCACCTGCGACTGCGGAATCCGGGTCGCCCGCAGCTCCAGAACACCCCTGCCGGCCGCAAGCGTCATCTCGCCGACTGGCCAGGCCGCAAAATCCTTGACCAGCGATTCCCCCTTCCGCGGGACGCGGTCGTTCTCGTCCCCCCGGGCGGGAGGATCGTGCGGCTTCGTGACCCGGCCATTGAGGACGGCGTCACCAAGACGGATCTCAAACCCGCTGCCGAGGTCCTTCTCGGGACAGGCATAGAGCAGTTCCACGGCATACCGGCCCGGCTCGCGGACTTCGACCTGCCACGTGATCCGATCGTCGGTCCTGGTCCAGTTGGTCAGGTACGAACAGTTCGGGGCGTTCGCACTCCGGCGGATCGTCCCCTCGAACCGCGCGTCCCGGGCGGGGAGCTGCGTCAGGGTGAGCCGTTCGTTCCCACCACCGATCGCGAACGGCCGGTCGTCCGGCGTCAGGTCACGCCGGATCTCAGCCCGCGTCCGGTCGAGAGCCTCCCGCAGCTCCTTCGCCAGTTCGGGATGCTGTTTCGCGACGTCGTTAGCCTGTCCCGGATCGGCGGTCATGTCATAGAGCCGGCCATCGGCATCGAGCCGATACCCGTTGGTCCGGACCGAAGCCTTTCCGTTCCAGTGCGAGAAGATCTTGCGGTCGGCTGTGGGAGTCGGAGCCTTGTCGAGGAGCGCAGCAGCCTGGCTCGTTCCATCGAGCGGGGCTCCGTCGGTTGGCAGACTCACGCCTGCCAGGCTCGCGAGTGTCGGGAGGAGATCGATTGCTCCCGCGATCTGCTCGATCCGGCGCCCGGCGGGGATGTGTCCCGGCCAGCGGATCAGCAGCGGGGAGCGGACGCCCCCTTCGTCGGTCGAGCCCTTCTGGCCCCGCATGCCGTCGTTCCAGCGATTGCTGTTGGGGCCGTTGTCGCTGGAGTAGAGGACGATCGTGTTCTCGCCGAGCTTCCGCTCGTCGAGGTGTTTCAGGACCCGGCCGACGTTCCAGTCGATGTTCTCGACCATCGCCAGCGCCGCGCGGGTGAAGTCCAGGTCTTCCTTGTCGCCGGCCCGGCCGCGCTGGGTGATCTCGCGGTCCTTGGCGCGGTTCCAGTACTCGTCGGGGACCTGCATCGGCGAATGGGGCGTGTTCAGGGCCAGATAGCAGAAGAACGGCTTGTCGTTCTGTGCGGCGTCGATGAACTGCAGGGCGTGCGCGGTCAGGTCATCCGCCAGAAACCCTTGTCCGCGGGTCAGCTCGCCGTTGTGGTCGAGCGGCGGGGCGAAGTAGTCCCCCCAGTGGCCGCTGGTGAAGCCGTAGTACTCGTCGAAGCCGCGGCTGAGGGGGTGGTAGGGGGGCTGCGTGCCGTTGTGCCATTTTCCGAAGAGGCCGGTTGCATAGCCGGCGGTGTGGAACAGGTCGGCGATCGTGCGTTCGTCGAGATCGAGCCGCTCTCCTCCGGTGGAAACGTTTCGGACTCCGCCGCGCCAGTGATATCGGCCGGTCAGGAATTCGGCCCGGGTCGGCGAGCAGACGGGGCAGACATAGAACCGCGAGAAGATGGCCCCGTCCTGGCTGAGCGAGTCGATGTGGGGTGTCGAGAGGTTTCGGTTGCCGTGGCAGCTCAGGTCTCCCCATCCCTGGTCGTCGGCGAGGATCACGACGATGTTGGGATGCGGCGGGGTTGCGGCGGTGGCTCGGGACAGGCTGGTGCCGAGCAGGAGACCGACGGCTGCCAGCAGGGCTGCGAGTCGAATGGAGCGACGGGTGAGCGGGGGCAGCGTCATGGGGATGCGCCGAAGGAGTGCTGCCGGAGCGAGTTCTCCGAAAGCCCACGGATTCTCTCGCTTCGCAAGTTCGGCGTCGACCAACGGCTCGACCCCGTCCTGGCCGGCGCAGCGTTGTTTGCTCAAACCCATCGTGCCACGGCCACCCGGGTCCAGGGGCGGAGCCCATTACGCAGGGATGATCGATCCCCCGGCACGGTAACCACCAACGGGCGAATGCCTCCCCTCGTTCGCGTGCCGCGAGGCTTGATTGCACGCTGTTTCGACCGGGAGTATGCTCGCCTGATCCCCTTTCTGACTGCGATTTCTTGCCGGAGGGCCTGATGGCCGACCCTGCGACCACTGCGCAACAGTCCGACGTTCAGCGCCGGTACCGCGAGTTCCTCGACCTCCTGCCCCTGACTCTCAACCTGGCCGGACTCCCCCCGAGCGAAAAGGGGACCTACTTCAACGAAGAGCAGATCGAAACGCGGCTCTTTGCCGTCCGGCACGCCTGGAAGGCCGCCCGGGCATTCGTCCGGGAAGCTGTGACGAAGTGAGCCCCCCGGCTCATGGCGGTCGTGCGGGCTGACATGGTCCGTTTCCCAGGGAGGAATGCCGTGGCTGCGCCGCTCGCGGAATCCTACAGCCACTGCTGCGAACTCGCCCGGCGGACCGGCCGGAACTTCTACTATTCGTTCCTCCCCCTCCCGCGGCCCCTCGCCCGGGATATGTGCGTCCTGTACGCCTTTCTCCGGAAGACCGACGACCTCGGGGACGACCTGACGTACGCCGTGGAAACGCGGGCCGAGCAGCTCACGGCGTGGCGCGGGGAACTCGATCGGGCCCTGGCCGGCGGCGACTCGCGCGATCCCGTCTTCCCGGCACTCGTCGACATGACCCGCCGGCACGGGATCGCTCCGAAGCTGCTGCACGATGTGATCGACGGGGTCGCCTCCGACCTGACGCCCCGGACGTTCGAGACGTTCGATCAGCTCCAGCACTACACCTATCAGGTGGCCGGCGCCGTGGGGCTCTGCTGCATCGAGATCTGGGGCTACGACAGCCGTCCGGAGGCCCGGCCCCTGGCGATCGACTGCGGGACCGCCTTCCAGCTGACGAACATTCTCCGCGATCTCGGCGAAGACGCCGCCGCGGGACGGGTCTACCTCCCCGCCGAAGACCTGCAGCGGTTCGGCTACACGCCGGAGGATCTCCGGCTCGGCGTGCGCGACGAGCGGTTCCGGGAGCTGATGCAGTTCGAGGTCGCCCGGACGCGGGAGTTCTATGGCCGGGCCGAAGGGCTCGCGCCGCTTCTGAGCCGCCCTGGCCGCAAGGTCTACGGGGCGATGATGAAGATCTACCGCGGACTCCTCGACGAGATCGAGCGGCGGAACTTCGATGTCTTCTCGCGGCGCGTCTCTCTGTCGCGGTTCCGCAAGCTGCGGATCGCTCTCGCCAGCTGCCTGACGCGATAGAGATTCCCGCTGACGGGGCTATTGGTAGCCTCAGGGAATTACTCCCCCGTGGCGGCGATCTTCCAGAGATGTCCGTCGCTCCGGACGTAGATCGCGCCCTCCGCGACGGCGGGCGTGCTGAGGATCGTCTCCTTGAAGTCATGGGTGTGGACGACCTCACCCTTGTCGTCGGTCAGCTCGACGACCTGTCCCAGCCCCGTTTCGCCGAAGACGTACAGCCGGCCCCCCGCGATGACGGGGCTGCCGCTGAAGGGACCCTTGAGGCGGGCCTGCCACTCTTTCTTACCGGACTCCGGATCGAGACGGGTCAGGACTCCGCTGCTGGCGATCAGGTAGAGGGCTCCGTCGTAATAGACCGGGCTGCCGGTGCCGGGCGAGGTCCCTTCCGCACGCCACAGCATTTCGGGGACTTCGCTGCCGCTGGGACTCGGGCGGAGGGCCGTGATGCCGTGCGAAGGGACGTAGGCCACCTGCCCGTTGACGACGAGGGAGGGGATCGACGAGGCCCCGTCGTTGTACGACCACTCCACCTTGCCGGTGAGAGGGTCGAGAGCGACCACGCCGGCCGTCGACTGGACGAGGACCCGGTCCTCGGCCGAGCTGCCCCCCCGGAGGATTCCCGGGGAGGTCCAGTTCGCCCGGCGGGGGCGATCGATCTTCCAGCGGGAGACGCCGGTCGCGGTATCGAGGCCGGTCGTGAACGATTCGGCGTCGCACTCGACCATGCAGACGAGCGTTTCGCCGACGACGACCGGGGAGGACGACATCCCGAGGCTGTTACTCGCATTCGGAAAATCGTGGGTCAGGCCGCGGAACCATTCGATCTGGCCGTCGAGGTCGAGGCAGACGACGTCGTTGCTGGAGAAGAACGCGAAGACCCGCTTTCCGTCACTGCAGGGGGTGGGAGCGGCGTTGCAGGTCTTGGGGTGCGAGGTGGTCCGGCCGGTCGCGCGGAACTCCCGCTCCCACAGCAGGTCCCCCTTGTCGGCGGAGAAGCAGAGGACGTGCAGCTTCTCCTGCCGGACGCCGGAGGAGGCGGTGACGAAGACTTTCTTGCCGACGACGATCGGGCTCGAGAGGCCGCGGCCCGGGAGGCCGACCTTCCAGGCGAGATTCTCGGTGTCGGTCCACTTCACGGGGACCTTGTCGTCCGTCGCGATGCCGGTCGCGTCGGTCCCGCGGAACTGCCGCCAGTCCTCCGCTGCGGCCGCCGCAGGCAGAACGCCGCCAACCACCGCCGCCAGGAGACATCGTCCGATCATGCCGCCACTCCCGTACGAAATGCGTCCGAGACGGAAGTCTACCGGGCCGCCGCGTTCATCGCGACCGAGGTTACCACGTCGGAAATCCGGGTTTCGCTTGAACTTGAGGAGGCCGGGCCCTTGAGATGCCCGCCCCGAACATCTCGCGGGAGAGCGCGGCCGATGAATCAAGGGAGGGTCAGCCCTGACCGTTCTTTTCCTGGATCGTTTTCCGACCGACTGTTTCGAGGATCGCAATGATCGCCAGCACCGACAGCACCATCCCGATCACGAGCGCCGCTCCCGACCAGTCGGAGACCCGATACAGCAGGAGCGCCCCCAGGCCCGTCGTCAGAGTCGCAAGGTGCACCGTCAGCACGGCATTCCGCCGCGTCAGCCCGAGGTCGACGAGCCGATGCGAAAAATGGCTCTTATCCGGCTTGAAGGGGCTCCGCCCCTGCGACAATCGAATCAGCATGACCGAAGCAAAGTCGTACAGCGGCACCGCCAGCACGCACAGCGGAGCGAGAATGACATGAGTCCCCGCCGATCGCTCGTCGTAGAACGTCCCGCGGATCGTCATGGTCGCCAGCATCAGCCCCAGGAAGGTGCTCCCGGCGTCCCCCATGAAAATCCGCGCCGGAGGCCAGTTGTGCCACAGGAACCCGGCGATCGCCCCAGCGAGAATCAGGAGGCTCCCTCCCACGAGCCACCGCGGCTCACTCGTCGCCGTCAGCATCACCGCCGCGAACAGTCCGGACGCGATGAGGGCGATCCCCGACGACAGGGCGTCCATGTTGTCGAGGAAGTTCAAAGAGTTAATCAGCAGCACGATCCAGAAGACCGTGAACACCATTCCGACCCACGGCTGCGAGACGAACAGCGTCGCGTGGACCCCGCTCGCGACGATCGCCCCCGCCACCAGGAAGTGGATCGCCAGCCGCGGCGGCCACGGCAGGCCGTAGGCGTCATCCAGCAGCCCCATCGCCACGAGGATGCCACCCCCTGCGGCGATCCCCCACATCTGGCCGATCTGTGCGAGCGCCCCCGGCAGGTAGATGTTCACCCCGCCTGGGAGCCAGGCGGGGGGCTCCGGCTGGCGTGTCAGCCAGATCAGGGCCACGTGCGCGGCGGCGAGCGTCACGACGTAACCGATATAGATCCCGAGACCTCCCCCGAGCGGCGTCGGCGTCGAATGGACCTTTCGAGCTGCCGGCTGGTCGATGAGCCCCCACTTCGGGGCAAGCTTCCGCATCGCGGCGGTCGTCAGGAACGACACCACGAGCGGCGGAACCACACAAGCCAGGAAAAACCACAGCATGAAGGAAACGATCGAAGCCGAGAGAAAGGGGCGCGGCAGTGTAAGGTGCTCCGCCGGCCGGGAGAATCGAGCTGCCGGCCCGTTCTCCGCCGGGCGCTCCGATCTGGCACACGGGGCTCCGGCACACCGGGCCGTTTTCGTGTCAGGTCGGGTTTCCTGCCGCTGAGGCGGTCGGGCACTCGCAGTCGTTTCCGTGTCAGGTCCGGTGCGGCCGATCGGCGATGACCACGGCTGCGGCAGGGAACGGTGCCCCGACGGATGCGGAAAAACCTCCGGCCAGCAGGAACTCCGACCCGCCTGCACCCGGGTTCGGGATCCGCCCGCCCACGGTCCGAGATCGGCTAGAGCAATTTTGGAATTGGTGTACAGCGATCTCGCAGGCGGAACCTAAGAGTTTCCCTACGTTCGGCCTCCATCCGCCTGCACACGGTAGAGCAGAATGCTCTAAGATGGACGGATGGCTGGAAATTCCTTTGGACAAGCGTTTCGCATCACCACCGCCGGCGAGAGCCACGGCCCCGGAAACGTCGTGATCATCGACGGCGTCCCCCCCGGACTCCCGATCTCGGAAGACGATCTCCGGGTCGATCTCCGCCGCCGCCGTCCCGGCCAGAGCCACATCGTCACCCAGCGCGACGAAGCGGACGAGCCGGAAATCCTCTCCGGCGTCTTCGAGGGGAGAACTACCGGCACCAGCCTCGCCATCCTGATCCGCAATACCGACCAGCGGAGCAAGGACTACGGCAACATCGCCACCCTCTACCGCCCCGGCCACGCCGACTACAGCTTCGACGCCAAGTACGGCTTCCGGGACTATCGCGGCGGGGGCCGCTCCAGCGCCCGTGAGACCACCGCCCGCGTCGCTGCCGGTGCCGTCGCCAAGAAACTTCTCGCCGAAGAGTTCGGGGGGAAGGTCCTCGGGTACGTCACCCAGGTCGGCGACATCCGGGCCGAGATCGTCGACCCCGCTGCGGTGACTCTCGAGCAGGTCGAGAAGACCCCGGCCGGCGAACCGAACATCGTCCGCTGCCCCGACCCCGCCGCTGCGGCGAAGATGATCACCCTCATCGAAGAGTGCCGGAAGCAGCAGGACAGCATCGGCGGCGCCGCGGAGATCGTCGCCACGAACGTCCCGGCCGGCCTCGGCGAACCGGTCTTCGACAAGCTCAAGGCGGACCTCGCCAAGGCCCTGTTCAGCCTCCCCGCCGTCCTCGGCGTCGAGTACGGCATCGGCTTCGGCTGCGCCACGATGCGCGGCACCGAGCACAACGACCTCTTCGTCTCGACCGGCCGCAAGCCGAATGGCGATCCGCGGATCGCCACCTCGACCAATCGCCACGGCGGGATGCTCGGCGGGATCTCGACCGGGATGCCGATCGTTCTCCGGGCCGCCGTCAAACCGACCAGCAGCCTGCCGATTCCGCAGCCGACCGTGAACCAGGCGGGTGAGGCGGCCACGATCTCGACCAAGGGGCGGCACGATCCCTGCCTCCTGCCGCGGTTCATCCCGATGGCCGAGGCGATGGTCGCCCTCGTGATCGCCGACCACTGGCTTCGCTGGAAGGGGCAGTGCCGCCTCCAGGCCGAGCGCGGAGTGCAGTGATGCCGCGCCCCGCCGCGAGGCCCCCCGGCCCCGCTCCCCTTCCCCCAGCCAGTTCCACGCCCCCCGCCGCAGCTCTGTCGACCCTGGTCGCCGGGGGCGCGACGTTCCTCTTCGTGGTTCTGGTCGGCCTGTTCTTCACGACCCGGTTGCCGAACAACCCGGCGGTCACCCGCCTCGAGATCCTCTACAACATTCCGGAGTTCCTGCTCCTCTGCCTTCCGGGTGGCGAAGCGGCCCCCCGGCCGGGGCAGCCGGCGCTCGACGCCGGTTCCGGATGGGGGTACTTCCCGCAGCGGTTCGACCTGCTGGCGGTGGCCGGCCTGATCTGGCTCGCCGCCTGGGGGCTCGGCCGGCTCGGCCTGCGGGGGATCGGGCTCTTTTCGAAGCTCGACACCTTCGAGCGAAACCTGTGGGGCTGCGCCGCCGGGATGGGCCTGCTGTCAGTCATCACTCTGCTGCTGGGGCTTGCTGGAGTCCTTAATCCTTGGCTGTTCCGGGGCAGTCTCCTCGGGGTCATCGTCGCGGAGATCGCTCTATCGATCCGTGGCCGCTCGCGGACTGAGGCCAAGGGGGAATCGATCTTCGAGCGCCGGTTCTTGACCGGGTCGCTGCTGCCGCCGGCCGTCACGCTTGCCGTCCTCCCGTTCCTCGCAGCGATGCTCCTCGGGGCGATGCTCCCGCCGACCGACTTTGACGTCCGGGAGTATCACCTGGAAGGACCCAAGGAGTACTTCCTCGCCGGGGGGATCCACTTCCTCCCTCACAACGTCTACACGAGTTTCCCGTTCTGCACCGAGATGCTCCCGCTGCTCGGGATGGTCCTCCGCGGGGACTGGTACCGGGGGGCCCTCGTCGGCCAGACCGTCCTGATGGGGTTTGCCCCGCTGACGGCCGCCGGCCTATTCTTCGCTTCTCGACGCTGGTTCTCCGAGCGGGTCGCCTGGCTCGCCCTCCTGGTCTGGCTCACCGCCCCCTGGACCTACCGCATCTCGACGATCGCCTACGCCGAGGGGGGGCTGGCAGCATTTCTGCTGCTGGCCCTCGTGGCCACGATCCGCGCCGGCGAGGCCTGGCGGACGGACTTTCGCGCGGCCGGCGGCTGGTTCCTGCTGGCGGGGTTCCTCGCGGGGAACGGTCCCGCCTGCAAGTACCCCGGCGCCTTGAGCGTCGCCATCCCGATGTTCCTGCTCGTCGCCTGGACGACGCTGGTCGCCCCCCGGCTGGCCCGGGAGCCGCAGTCGCCGGTGCCGCCTGTCCGTCACGCGGTCCGGGCCATCCTGCTGTTTTTGATCGGCGGGGCGGTCGCGTTCGGGCCGTGGCTCCTCAAGAACCTGTTCGAGACCGGCAACCCGTTCTACCCGCTGATGTACTCGATCTTCGGCGGGCGGGACTGGGACGCCGTCATGCACGCCAAATGGCAGGCGGGGCACCCGCTTCCGCTCGGGACCTTTCACGGCGTGGCGGGGTTCCTCCGCGATCAGGGACTGCGGTTCCTTGATGCGTTCCTGTGGAACGACTGGCAGACGCCGCTGGCGCTCGCGGCGCTGCCGCTCGCCCTGTTCCTGTTCGTCGCGGTCCGGGCCCGAGGGACGTCTCCGGACGATACCGGGTGGTCCTCGACGTCCCGCGCGGTGCTCGGGCTGCTTCTGATTGAAACGCTGTGGCTGTTCGAGACCTGGTGCCTCCTGTCGCACCGGCTAGATCGGTTCTGGGTCCCGATGCTGCCGGTCCTCTGCTGGCTCGCGGCGATCGTCCTCGACGCCGTCCTGGGCCGCCCGACGGGCCGCGGCGCGGTCCCCTGGCTTGCCCGCACCGTGACCGTGGCGGCGCTTCTGGGGGGCGTCACCCTCTACCACCTCGCGTTCATCGCGTCGGGCCTGTGCGGCAACAACGTCTGGCTGATGGATGAGAAGCGAGCGCAGAAGCCCTTCCGCAACGCCACCGTCGCGGTCCTCGAGGATTCGTCGCTGCCGGGGCCCGGCGGAAAAGTGCTCTTCGTGGGGGAGGCCGAGGTCTTCGAAGCCCGCTTCCCGTATGTCTACAACACGGTCTTCGACCGCGCGATCTTCGAGGAGTGGTTCTCGGGGGGGCGCGGGGAGGCCGCACCGGCTGCCGGAGGAGATGGGAAAACGCCCGGTCCGGCGACGTACACCCTCAAGCCGGTCGACGAGATCCGCCGGACGCTCGCCGAGCACGGGATCACGCATCTGGCCGCCAACTGGAGCGAGATCCTCCGGTATCGGCCGACCTACACCTACACCGACTTCGTCCATCCCGACCGGTTTCACGAGCTGGTCGCACTCGGGCTGCTCCGGCCGCTCCCCTCCGTTCAGACGTTCCGCGAATTCGAACTGCTGCCTCCCGAGCAGAGGCAGGAGGTCGAGCGGTGGGCGCCGGGAATGGTCCAGGTTCTCGGGGGCAAGCCGTACGTCCCGGGCGTCCAGGTCTTTGAAGTGATACAGTGACCCTCTCATGAGCATGCGCATCATCTCCGGCCGGTACCGCCGCCGAAAACTCCTCTCGAATCCGGGAGACGTTACCCGCCCGATCCTCGATCGGGTCAAGGAGTCGGTCTTCGCGCGGCTTGAGGCGGACCTCGTCGGGAAACGGGTCGCCGACGTCTTCTCCGGAACCGGCACGATCGGTCTCGAAGCCCTGAGCCGCGGCGCCGAGACCTGCGTCTTCGTCGAGCAGGACAAGATCGCCTCGTCGCTCCTCAAGCAGAACATCGAGTCCCTCGCGGTCGAGGACTCGACCCTCTGCTGGTGGACCGACGCCCTCCTCTGCTCGTACAAGCCCAAGGGGGACTCGGCCCGGTTCGTCCCGTTCGACGTGATCTTCTTCGACCCACCGTACAAGATGGCGGCCGACATCCGCCCGGACACGAAGCTCTACCGGGCGGTCAAGCGGCTCGCCCGGCCCGATGTCTCCTCACCGGACGCCCTGCTCATCGTCCGCATCCCCGAGCGGACCGAGATCGAAGTCCCCCCGCAGTGGAAGGTGGAGTGGGAAGTCGACATGGCGAATATGATCGTCCGGGTTCATCGGAAGGATTCTGTCGAACCAAACTCCGACGAGAGTGTCGAACAGTCATCTTCCGACGATGGCTCCGATTCTGCTTCCGAAGGGGTTGAGTGACTCCCGGCCAGCGACGTCGGAAATGACAATGTGACGAGCGCGTCGAGCCCGGCGGTGTCCTCGATGTCCGCACCGACTGATCCCAGTGGATTCTTGTCTCGCCTCGCGCCGGGGGATGAGGACTATCGCAAGCGATCGTGGGCACAAGTCGGGACCGGCTTTGCCCGATACACCTCCACACCGCCGCTTGTCGAGGCGGCGCTCGACGTCCTGGCGGAGTGGGGGCGAGAACCTCTCGAGACTCGCGATCGAATCTGGATCAATGCGATTCACGGTCCGTTCCGGGTGCTGAAGGATGCAACCTCGAGCGGAGAGTTCGACGATTCTCTTATCGCAGTCCGAGTGCTCGCGCTCTTTGATTCCATGAACATCTGGGTTGCCGGGCTGGCGATCCGCTACTTCGAGTGGTTCCCCCGCTTCAAAGATCTCTGTCTCCCTCGGCTGGTCGAGGTCGCATCTTTCGATGCGCGCTGTCCCCCATCCGTTCCCTTCAGCCTCCGGGGGATCGCTTTTCAGGTCCTATCGGACCTGTTCCCCGAACTCGCACGACTCCCCGCCGTGCAGAACGCCAGGACTGAATGCATCACGGGCCATTTCGGGATGGCTCTCGAAATCAGCCATCAGCCGGCATCTCGAGAGGTGTATGAGCGCTACTGTCTCGTCGCGAACCGACTGATGTGGCTTTGAAGGAAGCCGTAGTCACTCGACGTACAGAAACTCGTTCGAGTTCAGGAGCGCGTGGCAGAAGTCGAGGAATCGGTTCTGTGCCTCGTCAGCGGACAAGTCTTTCTGCGGCGGGCTGAGAAAATCCACGGCTCGCGTCAGTTCCTTCTCGGCCGGATCGCGGCTCACCGCCAGCCGGTAGGCGTGGCGGACGCGGGAGTCGACACCCCCGCCGGAGACTTCCGTCTCGACCCGCTCGGCGAACTTCTTCGCGCGGGCCATCATCGCCGGGCTGTTGATGAGGAGCAGCGACTGCGTCGGGGTCGTCGTCACGTTCCGGTCCCCGGCACTGACCAGCCGGTCCGGCAGGTCGAAGACGTCGAGCAGCGGATCGCGCTTGTTGCGGATCAGCTTGGTGTAGACCGTCCGCCGGGGCGTGCCGAGGTCGGCCCCCGGGCCCCCCTCTTTCAGGTCGAGCTCGCCCGAGACCGCCAGCATCGCGTCCCGGATCTGCTCCGCGCAGAGCCGGCGGACCGGGAATCGCCACAGGAGCCGGTTTGCCGGGTCGAAGACCTTCGGATCGGTTCCTCCCGCGGCGACCGCGGCCGGGATCGCCGATTGACGGTAGCCCGCGGACATCACGATCTGTTTGTGGAGCCACTTGAAGCTCCAGCCGTGCCCGACGAATTCCCGGGCGAGCCAGTCGAGCAGTTCCGGGTGCGACGGCGGTTCGCCGAGCCGCCCGAAGTCACTCACCGAGGCGACGAGACCGGTGCCGAAATGCTGCTGCCAGATCCGGTTGACGATGACCCGCGTGGTGATCGGGTTGTCCGGCTGCGTCAGCCAGCGGGCGAGGGCCGAGCGGCGGCCGGAGGAGTCCGGCGCGGCCGAGGCGGGCTTGATCGGCAGCGGCGCGGCATCGAAGACGCTCGGGACGCCCGGATCGATCGCCCCGAGCCGGGGCTTGTCCGGAATCATCACGACCGGCGAGACCTTGTCGATGTCGCAGGCCGCCTGGGCGAGCGGGATTTCCTGGGGCTTCAGGCTGTTGAAGGCGGCCAGCTCCTTCTGGAGCGAGTCCCATTCCTTCTTCTGGTCCCCTTTGAGCTTGGCTGCGATCGTGTTCCACTCTTCGAGGACCTGCAGCTCGACGAGGTGGGCAATCTGCCGCTCGTAGCAGTCCCGCTCCGGGGCGGCCTTCGCCATGATCGCCTGGATGTCTTCGGGGAACATCCCGATCGCATGCGCCCGCGACTTCTCGCGGTAGGGGACTTCGATCGCCGCCAGCTTCTCGCGGATCGGGGCGGTCTTCTCTTCCCACACCGTCTGCTGGACCCGGTGCTTCTCGATCGCGTCGGCGCCGGCGATCGTCACGTCGTCCCGGAACCCGACGTTGGCGAAGAACGCCTGCAGCCGAAAATAGTCCTTCTGGAGGATCGGGTCGAACTTGTGATCGTGGCACTTCGCGCAGCCGAAGCCCATGCCGAGGAAGACGTCGGCGGTCGTGTCGGTCAGGTCTTCGAGGATCACCCGCCACTGCTGGCGGGCGTCGCGCTGGTTGTATTCGTAGATCCCGTGGCGGAGGTAGCCGGTGGCGACGATCGCCTCCGGATCGCCGGGCGCGAGCTCGTCGCCCGCGAGCTGCTCGCGGACGAACTGGTCGTACGGCTTGTCGCTGTTGAAAGCCCGCACGACGTAGTCGCGGTAGTGCCAGGCGTTCGGGCGGTAGGTGTCCTGCTTGTACCCGTCGGAATCGGCATAGCGGACGAGGTCCAGCCAGAACCGCGCGGCATGCTCGCCGTACCGGGGACTCGCCAGCAGCGTGTCGACGAGCCGCTCATAGGCCTCCGGCGAGGAGTCCGAGAGGAACGCATCGACCTGGGCGAGCGTCGGGGGGAGCCCGGTCAGGTCCTGATACAGACGACGGACGAGGGCCGTCGACGTTGCCTCGGGGGCGGGGGCGATCTTCTCCTTCTCGAGGCGGCTCAAGAGGAACCGGTCGATGTCGTTTCGGACCCACGCAGCATTCGCGACCGGAGGAGCGGCGGGGGTGGCGAGCGGACGGTAGGCCCAGTAGTTCCGGTCCTCGTCGGTGATCTCGCGTCCCGCTTTCTTGGCGGGCATCGGAGCCTTGTCGGACTCCGGCCAGGGGGCGCCCCACTTGACCCACTCGGTCAGGGTCTCGATCTCGCTCTCGGTCAGCTTCCCGTCGGGAGGCATCTCGAACGACTTGTAGTTGATCGCGTCGATCAGCAGGCTGTCGTCCGGCTTCCCGGGGACGACCGCGGCGCCGGAGTCCCCCCCTTCGGAGGCGGCCTGCAGACTGTCGAGTCGCAGGCTCCCCTTCTGCTTGTTCTCGCCGTGGCAGCCGAAGCACCGCTCGGAGAGGAGCGGGCGGACCTTGCTCTCGAAGAACTTCACCCCTTCGGCGTCCGGCTCCGCGGCGGAGAGGTGTGCGGAGAAGAGGCCGAGGGCCAGGCAGATCACGAGACAACGCATTCGGAGTCCCTGGAATCGGGGCGACGTGCGGAGGCTGGGAGCCAGATTCGAGCGCCCGTGGCGTCTGACCACGGTCTGGGAGGACCGACCGGACCGTCATTCGGTCGGGACCGGAACACCTTGAGGCGCGCGAGTTTAACCGACGGAACCTCAGCTCGGCCAACGAATCTTCTGAAACTCGGCGAGAAGCCGGGCTCCCCGCGCGGAATTGAGCTGCTCGACATGGGCGATCCGCCCCCGGAGGTGGGCCGCGAAGTTCGGGACCTTGTAGCGGTTCTGCGAATCGGGCCCCTGCCGGACGCAGTTGTGGAGGATCGCCTTGAGCTCGTCGTAGTCCTCCCGCGAGACGTTCTGCTTCTCGTTGACGACGACCCCCGTCACGCACATCTGCTGACTGTTGCGGACGATACGGCGTTTCGCCTTGTTGATCCGGAACCGCTCCTGCTTGATGATCTGCTGCACCAGCGGGAGGAATTCCCGGAGCGCTCCGGCGGAGCGGCCGCGTCCGGAAAAGGTCAGGTCGTCGGCGTAGCGGGTGTAGGTCATCCCGTAGGAGCGGGCGAGTCCGCTGAGGCGGATGTCGAGCCCGAGGGCCGACAGGTTGGCGAGCGCCGGCGAGGTCGGCGCCCCTTGCGGCAGGTGGCGGCCGAAGTAGGGGAGGGCGATGCTCGGCCGCTGACCGGGGGTCGGCAGGTCGGTCGGAACGAGCGACGTCGTCAGCCGGGCGAGCCAGATCGCGACTTCGCGGGAGTACCCCATCGATCGAAAGATCGCCACGACCCGCGAGTACCGGACGCTCGGGTAGAAGTTCTCGAGGTCGAACTTTACGAGGAACCGCTGCCCGATGTGCGGCTGCGCGTTCGTCAGGATCGAGCGGCCCGGGACGAACCCGTGGGCCTCGGGATGGGCCGGAACCCGGTCGAGGATCTCGCGGAGGATCTTCGACTGGACTTCGCGGAGTCGGGTCTTGGGGGCTTCGATGAGCCGGTGGCCGCCGCTCCGTTTGCGGGACCAGTGGAAGTGATAGTGTGACTCGCTCGGTGTCTGCGGCCGGTTACTGTCGCAGAAGCGGTACGTCAGCCAGGCGACGTGCCCGAGGGGAATCTGCAGCCAGTCCGCGACGTCGCGGGGGGTGGTCATCTTCGGAAGGCCGAACTGCTCGAGGCGGGTGGGGTCCCCCCCCTGCGAGAGATCGAGGAACACCCCGCCGAACGTCGGGAAGGCGAACAGATACGGAGGCTTGGAGGACTCGATGTTCCGGACATGCGGCCGCTGCGAACCCCGATACCGCCGCGGCGTCAGTCGGACGCGCAGGCTCTTGGCCCGCGGCCGATGCGAGTCATCGGGGACGGAGGGGGGCTGGCGGGGGGCGTCGGAGCGGTCCGGTGGCGCGTCCGGCTCCGGTTCGGCCGCGGGGGGGCCGAACAACCAGTTTCGCAGAATGCTCAGCAGTCCCATGCGGCCTTCGTCGGAGAGAATTCGAGGAGGTTCAGGTCCGGCAGGGGAGGTCGGCGTCGCCGGATGCAGGGTGGTGCGTGGGCGACGGAACAGCGGCAGCGAAAAACAGGCGGTGACCGGCGGGCCGCACAACGAATCCTGTGGCGAGCTCGGCCGACGGTTGCTAGGCCAACCGTCGCCGAGCTCCGAGTCGAATGAGGATCAACACTTCTCCCGCGGGGTAACCCCGCAGCGTTCCGAAGAACTTGAGCTTGTGCGACCCGCAGGTCACGCGCGGGGGATTATTGGTGGGGACGTGTCCCGCCGTCAACGTGCCCTGTTCCGGGGCTGCGTGAGGCCAGATTGTCGTCCGGAGCAGCAGGAGTGATGCCGTCCCCGAAGGGTGTGGCTGATAAAGGGCGCTGCGCCGACGCCGACTCCGGATCCGTCTGGCGGAATCCGTGATCCGATCCCCGGGCGGTGCCGTTTCCCCAGCTGACGTCTCCAAGAATGTCGGCGCGGCCCATAGAATCGGCTGTCGCGGCCACCTCCTCCGTCGTGGGAACAGGGCGTCTATGGACAGTCTGGCGTTGCGAAGCTGTCACTGCTGCGGGCGGATTCATGACGTCTCCGGGGGCGCTGGAGACCTCTGCTGCTCGCGCTGCGCGACCGCGCTCGGTTCCGCCGCCGACGAGCAGCGGGACAACAGGCTCTCCGTGGCTCTCGCGCTGAGTGCCCTCTGCCTGTACGTCCCGGCAGCGACGCTGCCGTTCCTGCGGATCAGCCGTCTCGGGATGTCGAGCGAGAGCAGCCTCCTGACGGGGATCTTCTCGCTGCTGAAAGACGGCCACCTGTTCGTCGGCTCGGTCGTGCTCCTGTTTTCGATCCTGCTGCCGCTCGTGAAGCTCGGCCTGATTCTCGTGCTGGGGCTCCGGCACGGCTGGCTGGAGACGCATCACCGCCAGATGACCTACCGGCTGGTCGAACACCTCGGTCGGTGGGGGATGCTCGATGTGCTGCTGGTGGCGGTCATCATCGCCTTCATCAAGCTCGGCTCTGTCGTCTCGTTCAGCGCCGGGATCGGTCTGCCGCTGTTTGCGTCGTTTGTTGTCCTCAGCCTGCTGGCGGGGGTGACTTTCAACCCGCATCTCCTGTGGAGCGCCGGCGACGAGCCGACGTCCGCGGCCCCCACTCCCTCTCCTCCCGTAACTCCTCCGGTTGTCGTGAACGGACCTTCCGCCCAGCCTCCCTCTCCCGCCCCGAGCTCGTCCTCGGCCGGTGAGTTCCCGAAGCCCATCCCCCATCCGTCGCGAGGGAAATCGCGGTGGTGGATCTGGATCCTCCCGCTGCTGACCCTGGCTGGAGTCGTTGGTGTGAGCTGGCGGTTCCTCGGCGACCGGGGACGGGTCATCGAACTGAGCTTCGCCGACGGGCGGGGGCTCGCCGCCGGAAACGAGCTCAGGCATCTCGGCGTTCCTGCCGGGCAGGTCGAGGAGCTGCGGCTCGATCCTGCCCGGGCGGGCGTGCTGCTGCGGGTCCGGCTGACTCCGGAGGCGGAGCGGCTGGTCCGCCGCGGGACCCGGTTCTGGATCGTCCGGCCGCAGTTCGACGTCACCGGGGCGAACGGCCTCGATACCGTGGTCGGTCCCAAGTACCTCGCGATGCGTCCCGGGCCGCTCGATGCTCCTCCCGAGAGCCGCTTCGTCGGCCTCGAGGAGGCCCCACTCGAAGATCTCGATTTCCCCGGCGGGATCGACATCGTGCTGCAGTCTTCGACTGCCCGCGGCCTGCGGGCCGGGCTGCCGGTTCACTACCGGCACCTGCGGATCGGCGGCGTCCGTTCGATCGGGCTCTCGGCCGACGGCGGCGCCGTCGAAGCAAAGGTCTACGTCCGTCCTGAGTATCGTCATCTGATCCGGCCCGAGTCCCGGTTCTGGAATGCGAGCGGAGTCAACCTGACCGGAGGGCTCACGGCGTTCCATCTCCACGTCGGTCCGGCGGAGACCTGGCTCCGCGGCGGGATCGAGATGGCGGTCCCCGCCCGGACGGGGGAGCCGGTCGAGGGGGGCCACCGCTTCGAGCTCTTCCCGGCGGCGGAACGGGAGTGGCTGGAGTGGTCGCCGGTGATCTCCTCGCTGTCGACGCCGATTCCCGGCGTCCGGCCGCAGCTTCTCCCCGCCGCCCTCCTCTGGACGAAGGATGGCTGGATCTGGGACTCCCCGATGGACCGCCGGGGGTGGGTGCTGGTGGTCGAGGGGGGACTGCTGGGAGTGAACGACCTGCTGACGCGGCCGGCCGGCTCGGTGTCCGGCACCGCGCGGCTCGAGCTGCCGAATCGCTCCGTGCCATTCGACGGAGCCTCCGAAGCTTCTTCGCTGGAGCCGGTCGGTGCAGGCGGGCTCCTCTCATTCCGGAGTGTGGAGGGACTCGAGCCGGCTCGGGGCTCCGTCCGGGAGCCGAAGCAGCCCGAAGACGGGTTCGTCGTGACAGGAGAGAGCACGACACCGCAGCTGATTGCCGCCCCGCGGCTGAAGCTGGAGAACGGCGTCTGGAAGGTCGACGCGTCGGTTCCGCTCCCCGCAGCGCTGCACGGAGCGGCGTTCGTTGCGGCGAGCGACGGCGCTGCGATCGGCATCCTGCGGATCGAGGGTCAGGAGGCGGCGGTCATTCCGCTTCCCGGAGTTCTCCCGAAGCCGAAGGGGACCGCTCCGCCGGCCGTGTCGCCGTAGAGGAGGCCCGTACTCGTTGGGGCTTCGTCCGGCGATTATGATGCCGCCAGCGATCACCGGGCTGTCCGGTGCGCGATTGGGGATTCCTTGTGACGACCGACGATTCTTCTTCGCAGGATGATGCCGACACGCTGCGGCTGGACCAGTTTCTGAAGCTCTGTTCGCTGGCGGAAAGTGGCGGGAATGCCAAGTTCCTGATCCAGGGTGGGCAGGTGAAGGTCAACGGTGTGGTGGAGACCCGCCGTCGCCGGAAGCTGGTGCATGGGGACGTTGTGGAGATCGGCGGAGAGTCAGTCGAGGTACACGACTCCGAACGGGGAGAGTGACGGACGCTCCGAGAGGACGCGTCCTCAGCCCGGGTCCAGCACGCTGCTGGCCCCGCCGGAGGCGCTTCCCGGTGGAACCCTCGCAAATCGCCGGCGTCCGCTTTGGGGAACCAGCATTGAGGACTCCCGCTCTTATTGCCGCGGGGAGTGCAGTGCGGGCGTGCTGGAGAGGGATGCCCGCGATGCCGGTCTGGGATTGGACCTCCGTTGTGTTCCATGGTTCGACGACAGAAGCGCCTCCGGCGGGGCCAGCAGCCTGCTGGACCGGGGGGGCCGTGGGACGATGGGATTGAGCGAGGGACGCTGGGCCGGCTGGGACGGGGCTCCTCTCTGTGGACTCCGTTTCCACACTGCTAAATTGCCTGAACACCGACCGCCGCCACCGAGAGCCAACATGTTCGACCTGAAAGCGATCCAGAATGCCATCCGCGAATTCGGCTTCGACGGCTGGCTCCTCTACGACTTCCGCGGCAGCAACATCCTCGCCCGCCGCATCCTCCAGATCCCCGACACCGTCCACTCCTCCCGCCGGTTCCTCTACTGGATCCCCGCCACCGGCGAACCCCACCGCATCGTCCACCGCATCGAAGACTCTTCCCTCGACCACCTCCCCGGCGGCAAGACCATCTACCTCCGCTGGCAGGAACTCCGCGCCGCCATCGAGGCCGCCGTCCGCGGCACCCAGCGGATCGCCATGGAGTACTCCCCCCTCGGCAACAACCCGACCGTTTCCCGGGTCGACGCCGGCACCTTCGAACTCGTCCGCTCCTTCGGTCCCCACGTCGGCTCGTCCGGCGACCTCGTCCAGCTCTTTGAAGCCTCCTGGGACGACGAGCAGGAGCGGATGCACTTCGAGGCGGCCGAGATCACGAACGCCGCCTACGGCGTCGCCTGGAAGTTCATCGCCGACCGGCTCCAGAGCAGCGGCAGCGTCGCCGAGAAGGAGGTCCAGGACCGGATCATGGAGCACTTCCGGGCACACAAGGCGACGACCTATTCGCCGCCGATCGTCGGTCGCAACGCCCACGCCGGCATGCCGCACTACGAGACCGGCACCGGGCCCGACACGATCATCCGCGAGGGAGACCTCGTCCTGATCGACCTGTGGGCCAAGCTCGACCGGCCGCGGGCGGTCTACAGCGACCTGACCCGGATGGGCTTCGCCGGCAAAGAAGTCCCGAAGCAGTATGCCGACCGGTTTGCCGTCATCACCGCCGCCCGCGACGCCGCGATCGCCCTCGTGAAGGAGGCCTACGCCGCCGGCCGCCCGATCCAGGGGTGGGAAGTCGACGACGCCTGCCGCGCCGTCGTCGAGAAGGCGGGCTACGGCAGGAACTTCGCGCACCGGACCGGCCACGGGATCGGCCAGGAGGTCCACGGCAACAGCGCCAACATCGACAACCTCGAAACTCACGAGGAACGGCTGCTGCTGCCGCGAACCTGCTTCTCCATCGAGCCGGGAATCTACTTCGACGACAGCGGATTCCGGACCGAGGTCGATGTCTACATCGACGCGAAGAAGCAGGTCCACGTCACAGGCGGTCCACTTCAGACCGAGATCGTCGCGATCCTCGCCTGACCAGGGCTAACCCAGGTTCCCCCAGTCCTCGACGTGGACCTTGCCGCCACTCTTAGCGACGAACTCGCGGATCCACGTGATCAGGCCGAAGCTCCGGCCCGTGACGTCCGCTGCATTTTTTGCCTCGACGTTGACCCGCAGCAGCGGCTCGTTGTTCGACGCCCGGACGCTGAACCACCAGTCCGGCGTGTAGCCGTCGGCGACGACCCGATAGGTCCCCCCCTTGGGATCGTTCTTGGCGTCGATCTGGAAGATGTCGTCCACGGTCTTGAACTTCGGGCTCTTCGGCGAGAAGACCGAGACACCGTCGATCGTGAGCACGTAGGCGTTCGAGTCGGCGGCGTTGTACTGGGCCAGCAGCGCGTCGATCACCTGCTTGCTCGTCGCTTTCCAGTCGGCCGACTCGACCCGCAGGTTCACCTCACCGCTCGCCGGCCACGGGGCGAGCGAGCCCAGGAGCCCCGAGCAGCTCTGCCCGGTTTCGAGCAGCATGTCCCAGAACGTCATCAGCGAGAACAGCCCTGAATCGAGGCAGTACGAGTCCGGGAAGTTGTAGTGCGCCGACGATTCGCCGCCGAAGACGGCCTCCGTCTGGACCAGGGCGACCTTCACCGCATCCTGCCCGACGCGGGAGATGACCGGCTTGCCGCCCGCTTTGCGGAGCGTCTCGACGACGAGCCACGATGAGACCGCGGAGTAGACGACGCTCGGGTTCGCGACCGTCCCCTTCTTCTTCGACACGATGCTCTGGGCCAGCGCCGCCAGAAGGAGCGAGCCGGAGACGAAGGTCCCCCACTCGTCGACCAGGAACACCCGGTCCGCGTCTCCGTCGAATGCCGCGCCGAATGCCGCGCCCGACTCGCGGACTTTCTGCTGGAGCAGCTTCACCGCCCCCGGCAGTCCCGGGTTCGACGGGCGGGTCGGGAAGCGGCCGTCGATCTGCTCGGCCACGGAGAGAACCTCCACGTCCGCCCCGGCCGCCTTGAGCGCCTCCTTCAGCAGCGGAACAAAGAGGCCGCCGACGCCGTTCCCCGGGTCGAGGACGATCTTTCCCTTGGCCTTCTTGATGTTCGGAGCGAGCTTCAGCGCGGCCGCGGTGAACCGTTCGTGGAGCTTCAGGCCCGAACTGGCCGGGAACGGAGCGCAGGCGGTCGCCGGAGCGATGGCTGAGCCGGCGTCGCTGTCGAAATGCTTCGCGAGATGGGCAACCGGGCTGATGACGTCGAGGCTGCCGGTCTTGGCGCTCCGGAGCAGCATCTTGATGCCGTTGTACTCCGGCGGGTTGTGGGAGGCGGTGACCATCGCTCCCGCGACCGCCCCTTCCAGCTTCTCACCGAGGCCCCACTGGATCATGTCGGTCGTCGCCAGTCCGCACGGGACCGGCCGTCCCCCTTCGGACGCGATCCCCTGGATCGCCGCCGCGTAGATGGCGGGAGAAGAGAGCCGTCCGTCGCGGCCGATTAGGATGACCGGCGCCGACTCCCCGGTCGCCTCTTTGACGTACCGGACGAGGCAGCGTCCCGTGAACCAGGCGAGCTCCTCGTTGATCTGGTTCGGGTAGACCCCTCGGACATCCGCTTTCCGCTGCATCAGCGACCGGTCGAACATGGCATCCTCTGGCTGGAGTGGTGAGGCTGCAGGCTACAGACTTCAGGTTTCAGGCTGAAGGGTTTTCGGGCCGCACTCTCCAGCGGCCCGCCGGACGACTCATCAGATCCGGCTCACGCATCCGATCGCGAGACGGATGGCGAGACCGATGCCCCTTCCTGAAGCCTGCCGCCTGTCTCCTGAAGTCCGCTCCGGACCGCGTTCCTCTCGACATCGCCGACCGTTTCCCGTATCCCACGCCTTAACACATCCCGGTCGAGGCTTTGCCGTGAAGAATTTTCCGTGGAAGGGGATCATCCCCCCGCTCGTTACTCCGCTCACCGGTCGGGATCGTCTCGACGTCGCCTCTCTCGAACGGCTGATCGAGCACGTGATCGGCGGCGGCGTCCACGGCGTCTTCATCCTCGGGACGACCGGCGAAGGGCCGAGCCTCAGCCACCGCCTCCAGCGGGAGATGGTCCGCCAGACCTGCCGGATCGTCGCCCGCCGGGTCCCCATCCTGGTCGGCGTCACGGACCCGTCGTACGTCGAATCGATCGACCTCGTCCGGACCGCGAAGGAAACGGGAGCGGACGCCGTCGTCCTCGCTCCGCCGTTCTACTTCCCGGTCCACCAGGGGGACCTCCTCAAGTACACGCGGGAGTTCGTCCGGGAATCGGCCCTGCCGGTATTCCTCTACAACATGCCGAGCCACACCAAAGTGGCCTTCGAGATCGAAACGGTCCGGCAGCTGATCGACGAGCCGAAGATCGTCGGCGTGAAGGACAGCTCGGGCAACATGCTGTACTTCAACCAGCTGGTCGAAGCGGCCCGCGGCCGGGAGGACTTCGCCCTGTTCATGGGCCCCGAGGAAATGACCGCCCAGGGAGTTCTGGCGGGGGGCCATGGCGGAGTCAGCGGCGGCGCGAACCTGCTGCCGCGGCTGTACGTCGACCTCTACGAAGCGGCGGTCAGCGACGACGTCCGGATGGTGATGAAGCTGCAGCACCGGGTGATGCGGCTCTCCGCCAAGATCTACGGCGTCGGGCCGGCCCCCACCGGATTCCTGACCGGAATCAAGACCGCGCTGAGCCTCGTCGGCCTGTGCGAGCCGATCTTCTCCGAGCCGCTCCACCCGCTCGAAGCGGCCCAGGTCGCAACGATCCGCCAGCACCTCGTCGACCTCGGCGAATTCCCGCAGCTGGCAGCAGCTCGCTAGGAATTCTTAAACACCAAGACACCAAGAAGGCACAAAGGACACAAAGGCTTTCCAGAGTACGTCGCTGAAAAAGCGACCAGTGGTGTCAGCCTTTCGCAATCCTTTGTGATCTTGGTGGGCCTTTGTGCCTTGGTGTTTAACTCTTCGTCCTCTCTCACTTCAGCGTCGAGAGGTACTCGACGAGGTCGCGGAGTTCGCGGACCGAGAGCTTCTTGATGAGGTCGGCCGGCATGGCGCTGATTCCTTTGGCGCTCTCGTCGATCTTGGACTTCGGGATCGTCACGAGGGTCCCGTCCGCCTGCATCAGTTTGAGGGTGTCGTCCGTCGACTCCTTCACAATCCCGGCGTAGCTCTTGCCGTCGTCGGTGATCACGATCAGCGATTCGAACCCCTTGGCGATCGCCTTGCTCGGCAGGGCGATCGATTCCAGGAGATATTCGCGGGTCTTGTCTCCAGCGACCTTCGTCAGCTCGGGGCCGACCGCCCCCCCCTGCCCGGCGATCGTGTGGCACCGCCGGCACGAGAGCTCGCCCCGGCCGAAGAACAGGTCGCGGCCTCGTTCGGCATTGCCGCCGGAGAGGGCGATCCGGTAGCGGGCGATCTCGTCGTCCGCTTTGAGCGACTTCTCCCACGCCTCGACTTCGGACTTGAGGTCGGGGCGGGCGCGCCCCGCTTCGAGGAGATCGAGCTGGATCTCGGCCGGGACCTCTCCTTTCCCGAGCCGCGCGAGCCACCCCTTCAGGGGGGCATCCCCTTCCGTCGACTTCAGGCCGGCGAGATCGGCGATCGCCGCCTGGCGTTCGGCGACGTCCCCTTTCTCGAGAGCGGCCGAGAAGAGCGTGCTGCTTTCGGCGGGGGCCACGCGGGCGACTCCGCGGCGGGCTTCGATCCGGACGAGCGGATCTCCGTCCTGGAGAGCGTCCCGTGCCAGTTCGCCCGCCTTGGCCGCCTTGAGGCTCACGAGGGCCTGGAGAGCAGCGGCCCGGGTCGCTCCGCCGCGGGCGTGGTCCTGAAGCGTTTCCGTGAGGACCGGTTCGACTTCCTTGATCCCGTAGGCCGCCGCGAGGTCGGAAGCGGCCTTCCGGACCGCGTCGCCGCCGTGGAACAGGCCGCCGAGCACCGGGCGGAGGGCTGGGCCGACTTGGGCTTCGTCTGCAACCTTCCGCGGGCGGTATTCGCCCGTCACGCGGTCCAGGAGCACTTCCGAACGCCAGAGCTTGAGCTCTTCGATCGCTTCCAGCCGGAGTGGTTCCGGAACAGCGGAGTCGGCCGCGACCCGCGCGATCCGCAGCGCAGCCTCGGGGGTTCCGAGTCGGAAGTTGGCTGCCAGGGCCCGCCGCAGGAGCGCGTCCCGGAGGCTCGCGTCAGTGATCGCGAGCGATTTCCCGGTCAGTTCGGCCAGGGCCGGCAGGGCCTCCGCGATCATCTCGTCATGGATCGCCCGGGCCGCCTCGGCTGCGACGCTCGCCTCGACATCTTCGAGGAACCGGGCGAGCGACGGAGAATGCTGTCGGCGGAGCGCCACCACCGCCGCGAGTCGGACCGGGGCCGACGGATCTTTCGCGAGAGCCGCGAGCTCGTCGGCCGAAGCGACTCGCGACAGAGCGAGAGCCGCCGAATGGCGAACGATCGGGTCTTTGTTGGCGTTGTCGGCGAGGACCGGAGTCAGAGCGGCGAGCAGACCGCTGCGATCGATCAGCTTTCGTTCGGCCATTTCCCCGAGAGCCTGCGCGGCGCAGGCCCGGACGCGGGGGGAGTCGTCTTTGAGGAGGCTCACCAGGGACTCGCGCGCCGATTCCGCCGAGGCGCGGGCGGAATCGCCGAGCGTCCGGGCTGCCTGGGCGCGGATTTCCACATCGGAATCCTTCAGCAGACCGGCGAGCCCATTGAGAGCGTCCGCCGATCCCCCACGGGCCCGCTGGCCGAGTCCCCAGACGCCGTGGCGGCGGACGCGGTCGGGCTGTCCGGCGGCCGACGCCTTGACCAGCTCCGCTTCGAAGCCGCGGTTCGCCAGGGCGATCTGGGCTTCAAGCCGGACACGGCGGTCGGCGTGATCGAGCAGCCCCAGGAGTTCCGCCGCCGGACGCTCCTGAAAACCTTCCTTCATCAGCTTCGCGGCTGAGGCGATCGAGGGGTTACTGACGTCGGCGTCGGACTGGAAGCGGTAGATCCGCCCTTTGCCGAGCCCGGTCCAGCCGTTGACCCAGTCGGAGACATAGAGTCCGCCGTCGTAACCGAAGTCGACATCGGTCGCGAGGATCTGCCACAGGAACTCGTGGGCATCCTCCATCTGGAATGTCGCGCCGTTGGCCTTGAGCGAAAACGAGCGGATGCCGCTGTTCGACGGACCGCCCCGGAAGTCGACGAGGAAGAAGTGGTCCTTGTACCGCTCCGGCAGACCGACGCCGGGATAGAAGGTCAGGCCCGAGGGGCCGTCGGAGAAGTTGGCGATCGGCGGCACCGTGTAGGCGACGTGGTCTTCCTTGTAGGGGTGCCAGATCCGTTCACGGTTCCAGGGGCCCCGGTCGGAGAGGTACTGGTAGTACATCCGCCAGCCGATGTCTCCTCCTTCGACGAGGTAGGTCCAGCGGGCCTGGTCACCACTGTCCGAGTTGTTGTCGCAGGTAAAGAGGTTGCCGAAGTCGTCGAACGCGAGTTCCTGTGGATTGCGGAGGCCGTAGCAGAAGACCTCGAGCTTCGACCCGTCCGGCTCACAACGGAAGACCGCGCCGGTCTCGGGCCGTGCGAGTTTGCGCCCCTCGAATTCCACGTTGTAACCCCGGTCGCCGATGCTGAAGTAGATCCGCCCGTCGGGACCGAGGGTCAGTCCGTGGAGGTCGTGGCCGCGGAAGGCGACCCGGACGCCGTAGCCGTGATGCAGGGGGTTTCGCTCATCGGCGACACCGTCGCCGTCCGTATCGCGGAGGGCCCAGAGCTTGGGGATGCAGGTGTAGAGAACGGTTCCGCCGCGGGCGAGAAGCCCGGCACCGGTGCCGTCGAGGATGTTGTTGAACCCGTCCGCGAAGATGGTCGATTCGTCCGCCTGGCCGTCTCCGTCCCGGTCGACGAGCCGCCGGATCCGGTCGTGCTCGATGCCGTACCCGGCGACCTTGTCGCCGAGGTATTTTCGAAACATCTCGAGGCGTTGTTCGACGGTCTGGAGAGCGAGCTCGTCGTGGATCCAGTTCGTGTGGCCGCGGTTGTCTTCAACACCTTTCTCCTGCCGGAACGTCTCGGCGACGAAGATCCGCCCCTGCTCGTCGATGCAGAAGGCGACGGGGTTGGCGAGCATCGGCTCGGCGGCCCAGACGCGGCCGGTCATCCCCTGCGGGATGCGGAACCCTTTGAGGGCGAGCTCTGCCTCGTTCGAGGCGGGTGCGATCGGCGGGTTGTAGGCCGGGTCGGCGGCGTCCGCAGACCGAAAGAAGATGAGGGCGAGCAGTGCGAATAGGGCGGCGAGGCGGGACCGGCGCATAGGGCAACCTGACGGGGAGGCGAGGGCAGATCCTTGATTGTGAGACGGTCCGCAGGTGGCGTCGAGGATCCGCGCCGACTTTCCCGCCGGCGGGTGCCGGGCACCGCCCCTCACTCGGGTCCTGCAGGCTGCTGGCCGCCGGAGCCAGCTGCCGCTGGACCGGGGTGGGCGTTGACGTTGGGTGAGCTAAGCCGCTCGATCCGCCTGCGTTGATGGAACCGGTGTTGAGGACTCCCGTTTTCCTCATCGCAGGGGGGCAGCGTGAGCGTGCTGGAGAGAGAGGTCCTTCACGCCGATCCGCGATCAGACGCCCGTGGCGTGCTGTGGTTCCACGACAGAAGCGCCTCCCGCGGGGCCAGCAGCCTGCTGGACCGGGGTGGCCGTGGAACGATGGGTTTGAGCGGGCGGGGGGCGTGCCGGCAGGGATGCGGTTCGAGCCGCCCAGTCCTTGGAGGTCGACCACTCCTGGCGGACAGATCGCAACAGGTTTCCGCCCCGCTGAAAACTACTTCCCGCCCGCTCCGCGAAGACTCGCTGCGTAGCCCCGGGCGATCTGCGGCGGGTCGGTGTTGTAAACCGCCTTGAGAGCCGCGACCGGGGACTGGCCCCCTTCGAGAGCTTTCACGAACGGAACAAACTTCGCCGGTCCACCGCCGGCCGTCAGCATGTACTCGACGAGCGTGTACCCCATCGCGCCGACGGTGCCGGGGGAGTACGACGCGTCGTTGAACAGCTCGTCCGGCTGGAGCGACGGAGCCAGGAGCGACGCTTCACTCTTGAGCGACCGGAACCACGGATTGTTCGGCTCGCCGGAGGCCGCCGAAGACAAGCCCATCCCCTTGAGCAGCCAGTTCGGCATGTCAGGACGGTTGCGGCGGAGGAAGGCCTCCGTCACCTGATCGATCACGTTCGCCTTGAGCCCCGGCGAGTCGGCGGTCGGCTCGTCCCCCACGTCCTCCACGATCACGTATGCCTGGGTCAGGTTTTCCGTGACGTTGTTCGTTCCGTGCAGCTCCTTCGCGCTCTGGCGGCCGGTCGCGGCGAGGACGACTTCGTCGAATCCGAACTTGTCCTTGACCAGGTAGACTGCCAGCTTGCCGCGGATCGCCGGGGCAGACTGCACTCCGAACGACTTCCGGAGGCTCGTCATCTGAGTGGTGGCCCAGGTCTCGACCTGCTTGAGGCGGGCTTCCGGGACGTTCCCGATCACCATGACCTCCGCCCCTTCGGTAGCCGCGCGGGTGTCGTTCGGCAGCGCCTTGCGGAATGCCTCTTCGGCGGCGGCCCGCCGCATCGCTTCGAGCTCGGTGTTGCTGAGGCTGTTCATCTTCGCGGCGGCCAGCTCGGCGTCGCTCGGGACGAGGTCGCGGAGCGGCTTGCGGATGTCGCCCCCGTCGAAAACGTTCCCCTCCTCGAACCACTTCACGAGGTCGTTGTAGTTCTGGCGGGTGATCCGGGCCTGCCCCTGGGGCATCCGGGGATTCTCGAGGCCGCCGACGAGCCGGAACAGCCGGCTGTTCTGCTTATCGCCCGGGATGATGACGCTGCCGCTGTCGCCGCCGCGCATCATGTCTTCGAACGTCACGAGCGAGAGGCCGCCGCGGGGATTGTTGCCACTGTGGCAGTTGAGACAGAGGTTCGTGAACCAGGGGGCGATGTCCTTGGTGAACGAGACGGTCTCGGTCCCCTTCGGCTTGTTGATGACGATCTTGGAGTCGACCTCCATCGCCTTGGCTTTCGTCCGGAGCTTGCCGAGGACGACGTCTTCCGCCTCGCCATCGAAGCTCGCTCCCTGCCCGATCCACGTTCCGATCTTCTGGATGTCTTCCTTATCGAGCGGCGAGCCATCCTTGGGCATCCCCCCCTGAGCGATCGGCGCCATGACGGCCCGCATGATCAGGCTTCCGTTTGGGTTGCCTGCCGCGAGCACCGCTCCGGTCTTGCCCCCCTTGCGCCAGCCGGCGAAGTTTTCGAGGTTCAGGTTCGCGCTGGCCCGCGCGACGCCGTGACAGCCGACGCAGTTCTTGGTGATGATCGGCGCCACGTCCTTCGTGAAGCTGATCGCTTCCGGCTTCTTTCCCTTATTCTTGACCTTGTCGACGCTCCCCTTGAACTTCTCGATCGATCCGTTGATCCGGGTGAGGGCCTTGTCGTCCTTCTCGATTCCCGCCTCTTCGGCGATCTTGGCGACCCGCTCCTCGGTCTCCTTGATGAGCGCCTCCGCCTCATCGAACTGCTTCTTGCCGACCATCCCGTTCACCTTGTTCAGGGCGGTGGTCAGCGTGGTCAGTTCCTTCTTGTGATCGGCGGTCAGTTCCGCCCGGACGGTCACCGCCACGGCAAGAGCGGTCAGCAGCGAAGCCAGCAGCAACACGGATCGGCGAACGGACATGCAAAGCCTCGTGGCGGATAGGGCGCACCGTAGGTCGCGATCAGGACCGCGGAAATCGCGAGGGTGTTCGACGGAAAACGAGTATACCGCGGCGGAAACGACGAGGAAACAACCGAGTCCCGCAGGTTCGGGCGCAGAGCCTCCGGGTCCTCCCGGACGTCAGAAAACCCTCAGAATCGGGTGAGTCCGCGAACGCCGCTCAATCGGGGCGGTCCGCTTCGGCCGCCAGTGGAATCCGGAGTCCGTCGTACGCCAGCTCCACGCCGGTGGGCAGCTTGCGGTTGGTCTCGTGGTAGTCGAGCCGGTGCGACAGGTGCGTCAGGTAGGCCCGCGTCGGCTTCAGCCGTTCGATCGCCCGAAGGGCCTCGAAGATGCTGAAGTGCGTCGGGTGCTTCTCGTAGTGCAGGGCGTCCAGGATCAGGACGTCGAGCCCCTCCAGCAGCCGCCAGCTTCCCTCCGGGATCTCGCTCACATCCGTACAGAAGGCGACGTTGTTGATCCGGAACCCGAGGGTCCGCATGTGCCCGTGAATCAGGGGGATCGGCTGGAGCGTCAGCCCCAGCAGATCGAACGGATCGTCGCCGATCGTCCGGAACACGAGATTGGGGGACGAACTGTATCCGACCCGGTGCTCCGGCGCGAGAAAGGCGTACGGGAAGGTCGACCGGAGATGCTGCTCGACCTCGCTCTCGCAGTAGAGGGGGATCGGCCGCTGGAGCTTGTAGCCGAAGATCCGGAGGTCATCGAGCCCCAGGATGTGGTCGGCGTGGGCGTGGGTGTAGACGACCGCTTCCGCCAGCTCGATCCGCTCCCGCACGAGCTGCAGCCGCAGCTCGGGGGGAGTGTCGATGAGAAAATTCCCCTCGGGGGCGGCGACGAAGACGCCGGTCCGCATCCGCTGGTTCCTGGGGTCGTTCGACGTGCAGACTTCGCAGCAGCAGCCGATCATGGGGACCCCCATGCTGGTTCCGGTCCCCAGCAGGGTCATCGTCGGCACGATCGCGCTCACGTCTCCTCCATGACCAGCTCGCTCACCCCGTCCGGCGTCACCAGCAGCATCCGGTCGGTCAGGGGATGATCCATCTGCTCGAAGTCCTCATGGACCTTCTTGCGGACCTGCTCCACCATCGTGCTGGAATCGAGACTCAGGGCGACGAAAAAGTCCCGGCCCGGGAGCCCGACTGCCAGGTCCCCTCCGATGACGCGACGCAGCTTATGGAGAAACGACTCGCTGAGGAATCGCGCGCAGTTGTAGGAGTCGGCCCGGCTCGGCATCAGCATCCGCGGCCCGGAGTCCTCGGCCCCCGCGATCGCCAGCTCCATCGGCTGCCGGTCGAAGTAGTTCTCAAGGTTCTTGATCGCGATCTCGTGGAGGTCTTCCGGATCGAGGGTCCAGTGGGTCAGGAGATCCTTCCGGATATACCAGTAGGCCTGCGCTTCGTCGACGACGTACAGGATCACGAGCCCGCCGACCCAGGTGGTGCAGACGAAGTCCGGAAACTTCTCCTTCCAGACCGTCTCCGGGTAGAGCATCGGCATGATCCGTTCCTGGACGTCGTCGAAGATCGGCTCGGTCTGCTCCTGCCCCCACTCCTGGACCTGCACGACCGTCGTCAGCGCGGGGAGCATGATCTCCTCGAACCGGTCGGGGGTCTTCACGAACGTGCGGTAAAAATTGAACAGGTTGACGGTCGACTCGCCGACATGGAGCTGAAAGTCGTCTCCGAGGCGGCACTCCAGGAGCGGGAACTTCCGCTGGGCGAGCGTCAGGGCCTTGCTGGCGAATTCTTCCGGCGGGGGGGCGGGGACTTCGCCGAGCCGGAGCGTGCTGACGATCATCTCGGCCAGCCCGTCGAGGTCCGGATCGCGCTCGAGCGGGTGGATCAGCGAGACGATCACGAACAGCGGGCCGTTCTGAAATCCCCACACCTTCCACCGCCGCCATTGCTTGCGGGAGAGCCACCGCTTGTACCACGGCGGGGGGGGATCGAGGACCGCTTCGCCGGTCAAACACTCGATCAGACCGATCTCGGGCCGGGGGGTATGGCGGTGAACGTTGCGGGAGTGGGGGAACTGGTCCGCAATCTGCTCGACGCTCGGCGTCCGGGGAGCCTGACCGCTCTCGCCGCCGAGCCACAGGGAATTGATCGCCAGAACGGCGTCGGAGCCGTTGGGGGAGAGGGTGTAGGTGCCGCGGCGCTCGCCCGTCGTCCAATGGGGCGGATAGGAGACCTGAAACCAGTTGGCCGGTCCCAGCAGCGTCTGCCAGTGGTCGGGAATCTTCGACAAATTGCGGCTCATGGGGCTGTTCGGGCGATTGTCCCGCCGAGCCCCCTCCGGTTCAAGGACTCCGCAGGCACGACGACCGTGACACCATTCTGACACGTCCAACGTGCCGACTGGCCCCGGATCCCGGCGGACTTCCCGGAAAATCCGTAAAGCGACCGCCCCGTCGCGACATCCGACTATCGGCCCGCGAGGGATCCTCGTACCCTGCCGCGACGCTGAGGTCATGATGCCGGTCCTGTCGCTCAGGGGAGGAATCATTCCTGGAACGAAGCGTGCTCCTGCAGGGAGTTCGATCTCTCTGTTTCGAACAGACCGCAGGAGCGAAGGTGAGGCTGATGCAGGAGACCCTGGACGAACGGACGCGATCCATCCGGTCGACCATCCGGAACGAAGACCAGCGGCTCCGCGAGCGCTGGCCCTGGCTGGCCAATCAGGATGCCCTGGGAGCCGGCTGCTTCGCCGGTTCGCTCCTGGCGATGGCCGCCGTGGCAACGCTGTACCTCCAGGGGCTGCTCGCCTGGTGGGGGGCGATTCTGATGATGGCCCTGCCGCTGTCGATCCTGCATGAGCTCGAACACGACCTGATCCACAATCTCTACTTCCGCCGAGCGCCCGTCATCCAGAACGGGATGTTCTTCGTGATCTGGCTTTCGAAGCTGAGCATCAGCCCCTGGTACCGCCGCGAGATCCACCTGCGGCACCATCAGGAGAGCGGCCAGACGACCGACATCGAAGAGCGGCTGATCGGCATCGGGCTCCCTTGGGGACTGCTCCGGGCGTTCGTCGCGATTCATCCGATGGGGGGGCTGCTCCTGTTCCGCCAGATCAAGCGGGACGTCCCGGAGTTTCGCCCCTGGAAGCTGTCGCTCCAGTCCGCGCCGACCTACCTGCTGTTCCTCGTGATCTGGGAGAGCTGCTTCGGCTACCTCCGCGTCCGCACCGGCTGGACGTTCGCGTGGGACCCGGCGCACCTGCTCCCTGCAGCCGGGTGGCCGATCGCCCGGGACCTGGCGGTGCTGTGGGCCGTGCCGAATGTCCTGCGGCAGACGTCGCTCGTGCTGATGTCCTCCTACAGCCACTACTACGAAGACATCCCCGAACGGGACGTCTTCTATCAGAACCAGATCCTCCGCGGTTGGGCGGTGTTTCCGCTCCAGCTCTTCTGCTTCAACTTCGGCGCGACGCACATCATCCACCACTACTTCGTTAATCAACCGTTCTACCTGCGGCAGCTCGTCTCCCGCGCGGCGCTCGCCGAGATGCAGCGACAGGGGACCCGGGTGAACGACTTCGGGACGATCCTGCGGAACAACCGCTGGAACGACTCGTCCGAAGGCCTTCCGGATCGAAACGCCGGGGACCGGCAGCCCGAAGCAGCCTGACCTGCCTGAGCCCGCTACCGCATGTCGAGAGGATCGACGTCGATCACGTATTCGACCCCGGGGTCGAGCGTGATCTCCCGCGAGACCTCTTTCCAGAGCGTCTGCAGCGGTTCGAGTGTCTCGCTCGCCAGCTGCAGGTGATACCGGTAGTGCTTCTTGAGCTTGATGATCGGAGCGGGGGCCGGCCCCAAGATCTTGACCGACAGGCCGAGCGCCTTGGCCTTCGCCTTGAAGGCGTCGGCGACCCGGCGGGCCTCCGCCTGGACCATCGGCTCCTGCTCGCCCCGGAGGATGATCCGGGCCAGGTGCGTGAACGGCGGGGCGAGCATGTCCCTGCGGTGCTGGAGCTCGATGTTGGCGAACCCCAGGTAGTCGTGGCGGGCCGCCTTCTGGATCACCGGCTCGTCGGGGCTCGCGGTCTGGACCAGCACCCGACCGCCCCGCGGTCCGCGGCCGGTCCGACCCGCCACCTGGGCGATGAGCTGGAACGTCCGCTCGGCGGACCGGAGGTCAGGCTGGTGCAGGAGGGTGTCGGCGTCGATGACTCCCACGAGCGTGACGTTCGGAAAATCGAGCCCCTTGGCGATCATCTGCGTCCCGAGCAGGATGTCGACCTGGCCGTGCCGGAAAGCGTCGAGGGCCTTGTCATGGCTCCCGGGCTTCTTCATCGAGTCGCTGTCCATCCGGATCACACGGGCCTCGGGGAACTTCGCCCGGACCTCCTTCTCGAGCCGCTGTGTCCCGGTCCCCAGGTACTTGAGCCCCGGCATCCCGCACCCCGGACAGAACTCCGGCGGATCCGCCTCGTGGTCGCAGCTGTGGCAGACGACCTTCTTGCGATCCTGGTGCCAGGTGAGCGTGATATCGCAGTCGGGGCACTTGATCCCCGCGCCGCACTTCCCGCACCACAGCACCGGTGAGAAGCCCCGGAGATTCAGGAACAGGATCACCTGTCCCTCCTCTTTGAGGGCCGCCGAGATCGCCACCCGCAGCGCCCGCCCGATCGATTCCCCCTTGGTGATGTGCAGGTCGTTGCGGGTGTCGACCACGACGACGGGTGGCAGGGGACGCTGCTCGACGCGGCGGGGCATCGAGAGCAGGACTTCGTGCTTGCGGCGGGCCCGCAGCAGGGACTCGAGCGTCGGGGTCGCCGAGCCGAGGATCAGCGGAATGTTCTCGCGGCGGGCTCTCTCGCGGGCGACTTCGCGGGCGTGGTAGCGGGGGGCGGTCTGCTGCTTGAACGTCGATTCGTGCTCTTCGTCGATGATGATCAGACCCAGGTGCGGACAGGGGGCGAAGATCGCGCTCCGCGCTCCGACGATCACCTGGACCTCCCCCTCCGCGATCCGCTGCCACTGCGCATGCCGCTCGGCGTCGCTGAGATGGCTGTGGAGGACCGCAACCGACGGGAACCGGCTCCGGAACCGGCGGATCGTCTGCGGCGTGAGGCTGATCTCGGGGACCAGCACGATCGCCTGCCGGCCGTAGCTCACGACTTCGCGGATCGCCTGGATGTAGACCTCGGTCTTGCCGCTTCCAGTCACCCCGTGCAGCAGGACCGTCTCGTGCTTCCCTTCGCGGAGGAGCTTCAGGATCTCTCCGAGCACCTTCTGCTGGTCGACGTTGAGTGGCAGGTCGGTCTCGACGGTGATCGGGCCGACATCCATCGCCGAGGCGGCGGTCCGGCGCTTGACCGGGACGATCAGCCGCTTGTCGCGCAGGGTCCGGATCGGGCCGGTCCCGCAGTCCGCCCGCCGGGACAGCTCGTCGATTGCCAGCGGTTCCGGGGACTCGAGGATCGCCTGGAGAATCCGTTTCTGCTTGTCGGGGAGTTTCAGCGTCTCGAACTGCTCGCGAAGTCCCTCGGCCGGCTCGTAGCAGACAATCTCGCGCGTTCCCGCCTGCTTCTTCACCCCCGCCGGGACGACGCTCTCCAGCACCTGCCCCCAGCTGCAGAGGTACCGCCCGGCGATCCACTGCGTCAGCTCCAGCATCGCCACGCTCAGGAGCGGTTCCCGGTCGAGCACCTCGACGATCGACTTAAGACGTTTGCTCGTGGGTGCGGTCGGACTGAGCCCGACGCAGTAGCCGACGGTCGACGTGTCCCCCTGTCCGAAAGGGACCCGGACCCGCTGCCCCGGCTGGATCAGGTCTCGCAGATCTTCCGGGACGAGGTAATGAAAGACCGTGTCGATCGGCCGGTTGATGACGATCGCCGCGACGAGGCGGTCCGCTTCCGCGGCCTGTTCCCAGGGGGTCGGTTCGGGAGGGAGTTCGAAGAGGTTCGGCTGGCGTGACACAGTCAAAGGATAACTGTCCGCGGGGAGTCGTCCATCGGGCGAGATTTGCAGTCGGAACGGGAACTTTGCCCTCGGAGGGGGAGTATGCGAGGCCGCTGGGCCGATTGCGGGAGTCACTCGGGAGAGTCGCACTCATCTGGGGAGTCGTAGTATCGATGCAGCAGCCAGTCGACGAGGAGGGCCCAGAGAAGCGGGTTCACTGCCAGGGCCAGAGTCAGGGCTTCCGGCCCCCGTACGGCCAGCAGCACGAGACTCGAAGGAAAGAAGAGAGTGAACGCCGCGGCAGCGAAGAGAGGCTCGACAAGGGTCCCTCCGATCGGGAAAGCCATTCCGCCCCAGATCAGCAGGACCACGCTGAGGACGTTGAACCCCGTGAGGAGAGTGCAGCGGAGGATTCGGAACCGCATGGTATGGCCCCTTGCTGCCGCGACGAGAATTCGAAGGGCCGGCCTGAGGATCGCAACCGGCCCCCTGCGGAGCAACCTGACGTCCCCCGACACCTCTCCGTGGCCTCTGTGTTCTCGGTGGCTATCCTCTCCTCATCCCCGCCGCGATCGCGAGGCACCGTGGAGCCCCCTGTCAGGCCGATGCCATGCCGACTTCTTCTTCCGACTGCCGCATTCGTCCCGCGACTCCTGACGATGCCGCGACGATCGTCGATTTCAACCGCCGCCTCGCCCGGGAGTCGGAGCATCGCGAACTCGATCCGGAAACGATCGCCGCCGGGGTCCGGGCGATCCTCGCCGACCCCGCGAAGGGGCGGTACTTCGTCGCCGAACGCGAGGGAACGATCGTCGGCCAGATGATGCACACCTGGGAGTGGAGCGACTGGCGGAACGGCGAGATCTGGTGGCTGCAGAGCGTCTACGTCGCGCCGGAACACCGCGGCCGGGGTGTCTTCCGCCAGCTGTTCGAACACGTTCGCGCCCAGGCTTCGGGGCGGCCGGACGTGGTCGGGCTCCGGCTCTACGTCGAGAAGGAGAACCAGGCGGCCCGGTCGACGTATCTCAAGCTGGGGATGGAAGAAACGGGTTACTTGGTCCTCGAGCGGATGTTCTCCCCTCCCGGGCGGGAACCCGGATAGACACAATTCGCCGTTTCCCCCTAAAACACGCAAGCTGCACAGAGGGGGAGTCTGTCGGCCCAGAGCCAGCGAGCGGTCGCTTCCACGCGACTTCGCCGTTGGCCGCCGCCGTATCGGAAAGTCCCCCTGCAGGAAGCGATTCGACTGACCATCGCAGGGAGGCAACGGTCATGTGGGGAATGTTGGCAACGCTCGCCCAGCAGGGGAGCGGTCTCGAACAGCTCGGTGCGGATTTCTCCCGCAAGGCCTCGACGCTTCCGCCCCCCGCCGGAGGTCCGACGTTCACGAATCCTCCCGCGTTTCCCGCGGCCTCACAGGCCGTCGAAACGATCGCCCAGCCGGTCTTTCAGACCGCGCAGAACGCGGCCCAGGCTCTTCCTGCGGTTCCCGGAACCGGCGTCGCGCCGCTCCCGCCTGAGGCGCAGAGTGAGCTGACTCGCCAGCTCGTGGAGGCCCAGAAGCAGCTCAACGCGACCTACGGGACCTGGACCAAGACGATCACCGACTTCATCAGCACGCAGGGGGTCGCCTTCGCGATCAAGCTCTGTGCGGCGGTGCTCTTGTTCTATGTGGGCAAGTGGGTCGCCCGCATGTTCACGAACTTCGTGTCGCACGTGATGGAGAAGGCGGGGGCGGACCCGATGCTGGTCCGGTTCTCCGCCAACGTCCTGTACTTCGCCTGCCTCGTGATGATCTCGATCGGAGCCCTCGACGTCCTCGGCGTCCCGATGGGCTCCGCGACCGCCGTCATCGCCGCCGGAGGCTTCGCGATCGGCCTCGCGCTGCAGGGCTCCCTCTCGAACTTCGCCGCCGGGATCATGCTGATCGTCTTCAAGCCGTTCAAAGTCGGAGACGACATCGAGGCGGGGGGCACCAGCGGCAACGTGGAAGAGATCAACATCTTCAACACGGTGCTGAAGTCCGGCGGCAACGTGCAGATCATCGTTCCAAACGGGACGATTACCTCCGGCGTCATCAAGAACAATTCGGCGTTTCCCAGCCGGAAGATCGAGCTCACGATCGGCTGCAGCTACGGCGACGACCTCAAGGCCGTGAAAGCGTTTCTTGAGAAGCTGGTCTCCGAGGACAAGCGGATTCTCAAGGAGCCGGCGCCGACCGTCGTCGTGTCGAGCCTCGCCGAGAGCGGCGTGATGTTCTCGGTCTGCCCGTGGGTCAAGTCGTCCGAGCACGGCAAGGTCCGGAGCGACCTGATCGAGCGGATCAAGCTCGGCTTCGACGAACGCGGGTTCACGATCCCGTTCCCGAGCCGCGACCTCTACGTCCACACGGCGAACGTCCTGCCGATGGCCAAGGCAGGATAGTCCTCCCGGCGGCTCAGGCGCTGATCCGGAGCGGCTCGGATTCTCCCGGCCCTTCGAGCTGGCGGACCTGCTCGCGGATCTGGCCGATCTGCTCGACGAGCCGGTCCTGCACCAGCGCCAGCCCTGCGGCCCGGGCAGCGAGCGTCTCCTCGAGAGCCAGGAGCTGCCGCTCCCGTTCTTCGAGTTCGGCGTCCACGACCTGCATCGGCAGGGCGTCAACTTCCGGCTCCTCCGCGGACTCCGTCGTCTCGACCGCAGCGTCATCCGCTTCACCGGCCCGCCGGATCGCGTCGAGCAGCGCCGCGGCTCCCGAAGCCCGGCGGTCGGCCAGCTCCTGGGCCGCCTGCCGCTCCTCTTCCAGCCGCTCGACCAGCGCGTCGAGGGTCATGTCCCCTGCGCTCGTCGTCTCGGTGAGGTCCGTCAGTTCTTCCGCTGTCAGCGCGATCGGGTCGGCGAGGGAGGGATCGTCGACGGGGACCTCGTCCGGAACGCCGTCGAGCTGGGTCGGCAGCGGGGCGACTTCGGCGGGGTTGTGGAACCGGAGCTCGACCCGGCCGATCTCGACCCGGTCGTGGTGTCTGAGGGTGACGCTCCGTCGCTTCTCGCCGTTGACGAGCAGGTCTGGCGTCGGGGCGAAGGCTTCCAGCGTGACGCCGCGGGGGTGGACCACGATCAGGCTGTGGAGCATCGGGATCTCAGGGCCCCCGAGCTGGAGGTCGCACTGGCTCCCCGCCCCGATCAGGAAGCGGTCCCCCCGGACGGGGCGATGCGGAAAACTGGTCCGGCCCCGGACGATCTCGACCCACGGTCCCAGCGGATAATTACCGGCGGAGAGGTTTCGGGTGTCGCTCACAGCATTCCGCCTTTCCAGGGAGTGTCCGTTCCCATTCCCTGCGTCAGGCCTCCGCATCGACCTGGATCTCGGGGACGAGGCATTTTCGGAAGGGGCCGCCGCGGTCCCGAGTCCCTGCCGTCAGGTGCTCGTGGTGCGACCGGAATTCCCTTCCTCTCTAAGTTCGTCCTCGGAATCTTCGAGGATGTACGGAAATCCCGGAGCCCGTGCCGGATGCGGGGAACTGGCAGCCCGTCGAGCACCGGCCCGCGGAAACCAGGCAAACGGGGGCGACTCTGCCGCCGTGCCGTCGGGACGCAGAGCGCGCTTTGCGGTAACGGCAGTGTGGCAAACAGCCGCGCAGCGATGCGGCGGAATCGGCCGCACAGCCTGTCAGGACCGCCCTGATCGGGCCGGCCGGGGAGGGGCTGCGCTGTCGAGATTGTCCCGGACGCGCTGCAGCCGCGTCTGAAGTTCGTAGGCCCGCGCGAAGCGCCGCGCCGGTGACTTCACGAGGCAGCGGAGGCAGACCCAGTCGAGTCCGGGGGGGACGTCACGATTGAAGACCGACGGGGGCTGCGGATCGACGGTCAGGACTTGCTCGGAAGTCTCCCGCGCCGAAGTAGCGAGGAACGGAGGACGGCCGGTGAGCAGTTCGTACAGCACGACCCCCAGACCATAGAGGTCCGTCCCGATCCGGAGTTCTGCGCGGGGGGCGGAGAGCCGCTCGGGAGCGAGCGTTCCCACGGCGGCGGGATCGAGCCCGTCGTGCAGGTCCGGGAGCCCCGCCTCCAGCGTACCCGTCGGATGAAAATCGGTGAGCCGCGGGATTCCCCCGGCGGCCACGAGGACATTCGTCGCCTTGAGGTTCCCGTGGATCACCCCCTGACGATGGAGGTAGCTCACGATCTCCGTGAGCTGATGGAGGATCTCCAGCACCTGCCGGATCGGCCTTCGCGTTCCCGCGGAAGCGGCGAGGCTTCCCAGCGGGACGTGATCGAGGACGAGGTACCGGCTGCCGTCCCATGTGCCCGACCGCTGCGGAACGAGGACTTGTGGATGCGACAGGACCGACCACGAGTCGGCCGCACTGCGAAACCGCGGTTCCCAGTCGTCGTCGCGTGTGACCTGATCGAAAACCTTCACGGCGACCGTCTGCTGCAGCGGGCCGAACAGGGCGCGGTAGACGACGCTCCCCGGTCCCCGGCCGATTTCACTGACGAGGCGGATATCGTCCCGCAGGGCCAGGCGGCGGATCCGTTCTTCGCGCGGCAGCGGCTGCGCGACGATGACGTCACCGGCGAGGAAGCGATCGAGATCCCCCGCGAGGTCCGCAGCGCTGCCGTAGCGCTCGAGCGGATCTTTCTCGAGGCACTTGAGGCAGATCGTCTCGATATCCCGCGGGACTGTTCGCTCCAGCCGGCCGGGAGGGGTCGGCTCCTGGTTCAGGACCAGCGCGACGGTCTGGCTCCAGGTCTCTCCCTTGAATGGCGGGACGCCGGTGAGCAGCTCGTAGAGGATCGCCCCGAGCGAGTAGATGTCGGCGGCCGGGCCGATCTCCCGGACCCGCCCGGCCGCCTGCTCCGGCGCCATGTAGCTCGCGGTCCCCAGGATCGCTCCGTCCTGCGTCCAGGCCGTGCTCTCGGCGTCGAGCCGCTTCGCCAGACCGAAGTCGGCGATCATCGGCTCCCAGCCATCGAGCGTCGACGGGAGCGATTCGGTGGCCGGCTCCTGACCTGAGTCCGCATCGGGCGGCCTTCGCAGAAGGATGTTCGCCGGCTTGAGATCGCGGTGGATGATTTGGAGTTCGTGGGCGGCCTGGACCGCTCCGGCGAGAGCCCGGATCAGCCGCGCCGCCCCCGCTGCGCACTCCGCCCGCTGCGGCCGGCCCGCCAGTGTCCGGTCGAGGCTCCCCCCGTCGATCAGTTCCATCACGAAATAGGGGATCGCAGCGTCGAGGCCGAGTTCCTCGATCGCGACGACCCCCGCGTGTCGCAGCCGCGCGGCCGATTCCGCTTCCAATCGGAACCGGGACCGCTCCTGTCCTCCGGCCAGCGCCCCGTTCCGCAGGATTTTCAAAGCGACGTCTCGCCCCGTCGGCTGGTGCCGGGCGCGGTACACGACTCCCATCCCGCCCCGGCCGAGTTCCTCGACGAGGTCGTAACCGGAGATCGCCGGCGGAGGGCCCGAGGGAAACGAAAAACCCTCCGGCCCGATCTGCGTGGCCGAAGGGTCTGTCATGGGGCTGCTCCGCGGGGGAACACGTCCGGCGTCTCGCGCGGGCCTACAGGTTCCGCTCGAGAGCAATCAGGTCTTCGAGCGATTCCCGCTTGCGGATCACCCGCACGTCCTTGCCGCTCACCAGCACCTCGGCCGCGCGGGGCCGGGAGTTGTAGTTGCTGCTCATCGCCATGCCGTAGGCGCCGGCGCTGAACGTCGAGAGGAGTTCGCCTCGGTGGACTTCCGGCAGCGCCCGCCCCTTGGCGAGGTAGTCCCCCGACTCGCAGATCGGGCCGACGATGTCGGTCGCTTCGCAGCCATCGACAGGACCTTCGTAGTCCACCGGCGGGGCGACGCGGGGGGCGACCGGCCAGATCCGGTGGAACGAGTCGTACATCGCGGGACGGACGAGGTCGTTCATCGCCGCGTCCTGAATGACGAACAGTTTTCCCCCCTCGCGCTTGGTGTAGATCACCTGGCTGACGAGGATCGCGGCATTGCCGCAGATCGACCGTCCCGGCTCGAGGGCGAGGCGGCATTCCGCCTGCTTGACGTAGGGGAGGATGACCTTGGCGTATTCGCTCGCCGGCGGTGCTTCCTGGCCCCGGTAGCTGAGACCGAAGCCGCCGCCGAGGTTGATCCAGTTGGTCTTGTGTCCCTTGGAACGGAGCTCCGTCACGACTTCGAGCGCCTTCCTGGCGGCCGCCTCGTACGGGTCGGTCGTCAGGATCGGCGACCCGAGGTGCATGTGGATGCCGCGAAGCTCGAGGTTCGGAATGGAAAGGACCTTGTCGGCGAGCTGGTTGTGCCGCTCGATGTCCATCCCGAACTTGTTCCCCTTCTTGCCGGTCGTCGTCTTGGCGTGGGTCTTGGCGTCGATGTCCGGGTTGAGCCGCAGGGCGACCGGAGCGACGCGGTTCATCGACTTGGCGACCGCGGCGATCGCGTCGAGCTCCGCTTCGCTCTCGACGTTGAACATCAGGATGTTCGACTCGAGCCCGAACCGGATCTCCTCATCGGTCTTGCCGACGCCGGCGAACACGACGCGGGTTGTGTCGGCCCCGGCGTGCTTCACGCGGTAGAGCTCTCCCCCCGAGACGACGTCGAAGCTGCTTCCGGCTTCGTTGAGAACCTTGAGGAGCGAGAGGTTCGAGTTCGCCTTCACCGAGTAGCAGAGGACCGGATCGACCTCGGCGAACGCCGTCTTGATGGCGTTGAACTCGTGCAGGAACTTCGCCTGGGAGTAGACGAACAGCGGCGTGCCGTACTTCGCCGCCAGATCGGCGACCCGGACGTCTTCGCAGTAGAGCTCGCCACCTTTGTACTGAAACGTATCCATGAGTTCTGTCGGGACCAGCAGGGCAAACGACGGTTGAGAGAGACGCGAAGCGAGAGAGGATACGACGCCCCGCGAGGGCATTCCAGCATGGGGGGGCACGCCCCTCGGGAAGGGCGTCCACCGGACCGTGCAGCGCGGGACGAGCGATCTCCTGACGTCGATGGAGGTTGCCACGTTCCTTGTCTCCCGCTGGGAAACTCGGGAGACTCACGCATGCGTCGGCTTTGATTCATCTCGCGGACCGCTCGAAGGGGATGGATGGAATGCGCAAAGGCTGCGTGGCAGGGATCGCTCTCGCTCTGGTCGGACTCGCCTCTTCGGCGGCGGCTCAGTTGCCAACCGCCCGCCTCGACGGGGTTTTTCCCGCAGGGGGAGCGGCCGGAAGCACCTTCGATCTGACCGTCGCGGGAGCCAACCTCGACGACCTGACGCAGATCCAGTTCTCGCACCCCGGGATCACAGCCCGGCCGAAGATGGCGGATCCCGGCCCATTTGACCCCGGGCCTGTTCCGGTCCTGAATACGTTTGAAGTGACTGTCGCCGCGGATGTTCCGTCCGGGCTGCAGGAGGTCCGCGTCGCCGGACGGTATGGGGTCTCCAATCCGCGGGCGCTCGAAGTGGGGGATGTCGCGGAGGTTCGCGAGGTCGAGCCGAACAACGACCCCGGCAAGGAACAACTGCTGACGCTCCCCTGCCTCCTCAACGGCCGGATGGATTCCGGCGGAGACCAGGACCGGTTCCGGTTCACGGCGGCGGCCGGGCAACGGATCCTCGTCGACTGCCGGGCCCGGCGGATCGACTCCCGGATGGATGCGGTGCTGACGCTCTCCGATGCCACCGGCCGCCTCGTCGCGGAGAGTCGCGATGCCCAGACCGGGGACCCGCTGCTCGACTTCGTCTCTCCCTACGGCGGGGAATACACGCTCCGCGTCGTCGACTCGCTCTACGGCGGCGGGGGAGAGTATCCGTACCGACTGCAGATCGGTCCGCTGACGCATCTCGATTTCGTCGACCCGCCCGCCGCCGTGGCGGGGACATCGGGGCCCTTCACGCTGTATGGTCGCAACCTGCCGGGGGGGCAGCCGTCAGGGCTCACGATCGATGGGCGGCCGCTGGAGCAGTTGCGGGTCGAGATCCCGATCCCGGCCGATCCGCCGGGAAGCCCGTCGGCGTTGCGGGTTGATCCCGAGCAGTCGGGACTCGATCTGGTCGAATACCGCCTCCGCGGGCCGGCCGGTCTTTCGAATGCGATCTTTGTCTCCCGCGCGGCGGCCCAGGTGGTCCGCGAGGTCGAGCCGAATTCTGACGCGAAAGAGGCTCAGGCGGTCACCATCCCATGCGACATCGCGGGGCGGTTTGATCCCGCAGGGGACCGGGACTGGTACCGGTTCGACGCCAAGGCGGGGGACCGGATCTGGATCGAAGCGATCTCGCAGCGACTGGGAGCCCGGACCGACATTTCGCTCTATCTCCGCCAGGAGACGAACCGCGAGAAGAAGGAACCCGCGTGGGCCGCCACCGTCGTTGCCGGACAGCTCCAGACCTTTCAGGTGACGGTCGCGGAGGATGGTCGCGACGTCATGAACCTCACCAGCCAGATCAACAGCGACCGCCGCGAGGGGGGACCGGAGTTCGACACCCGCTCGAGCGACCCGTTCTATTTGTTCGTCGCACCGGCGGACGGGACCTACCGGTTGCTTGTCCGGAACGGGTACGCCGCACTGGGGGCGGATCCCCGGGCGGCCTACCGGCTCGTGCTGCGGACTCCGCAACCGGACTTCCGGCTGGCGGCGGTTCCGGTCGAAACCTCGGGCGAGGTCGTCCTCCGTCAGGGAGGAAAAGAGGCGATCCGCGTCGTCGCCCACCGGATCGACGGGTTCGACGGGGAGATTGCGGTCGCGGTCGAAGGGCTGCCGGGGGGCGTGACCTCTCCGGGAGCCACCATCGGACCGTCGGCTGGCGCGGCGAGTCTGGTCCTCGAATGTGCCGAGGGAGCGGCCCCCGCCAGCAGTGCGATCCGGATTGTGGGGCGGGCGAAGATCGGCCCGACCGGCCAAGAGGTCCTCCATCCAGCCCGATCCGCCACGCTCACCTTCCCGCGGCCCGGTCGGGGGGCGGGGCAGCAGGAACCGAGCTACGCCGCGCGGCTGACGCGGGAGATCGTCGTTTCGATCGCACCCGAGCCCGCCCCGGTCGCGTTCCAGCTCGGCAATAGTCAGCCGATCGAGATCTCGCGCGGCGGCCAGGTGAAGATCCCGTACACCGTCACCCGGCGGGGCAACACCGGCAGTCTCGTCTGCTTCTGGGACACGCTCCCCCCGAACTTCAACCAGCAGCAGTTCAACATCGACGGCAGCACGGCCACGGGAGAGTTTCAGTACAACCTGCCGCTGAACATGCTCCCGGGGACCTACGCCCTCTCTCTTTCGTCCCAGGTCCAGAACGTCCAGTACGCCCGGAACCCGGACGCGGCGAAGGTCGCACAGGAGCGAAAGACCGCGTTCGAAAAGGTCTTCGCCGACCAGCAGGCGGCCACCAAGACCGCCCAGGATCAGAAGACCGCCGCCGAACAGGCGTTGGCCCAGGCGGAGCAGGCCGCCCGGCAGTCCGCCGAGGCGAAGACCCAGGCCGACAAGGGGCTCGCGGAAGCCCAGGCCGCCGAAGCGAAAGCGGCCCAGTCGGCCGCCAAGGCGAAGGGGGACGCCGCGAACGCCCCCGGCGACGCCAACCTCGCTCAGGCCGCAGCCGATGCCGAGAAGGCCGCCGCTGAAGCCCAGGGAAAGACGAAAGGGGCGACGGATGCGGTTGCCGCAGCGCAGAAGAAGGCCGAAGAGGAGGCCGCCCGGCTCAAGGGGGCGACCGAAACCCGGACTCAGGTGACCGAGGCCGCGAAGAAAGCGGAAGACCGCCTGCGTCTCGCCGCCGAGCGGAAGCAGCAGCTCGACCAGGAAGCCCAGCGGGCGATGCAGCAGTCGCAGCCGCAGAACGTGAACTTCTTCGTTCCGTCGACCAACGTGCTCCTCAAAATCCATCCCGCCCCTCTGACCGTTACCGCCGCACCCGCCACGCTCGCCGCCAAACCGAAGGAGACGCCGGAGTTCACCGTCCAGATCGGACGGCTGTTCGGCTACGCGGATGGCGTCAACGTCTCCCTGGTCGGGCCGCCGCAAGGAATTCCCGGGGTCCAGCTCCCCGGCGGGACGATTCCCGTGGGGCAGACGGAGGTCAAACTCAGGCTCACGGCGAACCCGGACGCCACCCCCGGAACCTATGCCTGCCAGTTGCGGTTGCAATTCGTCTACAACGGGCAGGGGATGCAGGTGGAACAGCCTTTGACGCTGACAATTGCGAAGGGGGAGTGAACGTTTTCCCTCCCCGCAACAAGCCCCCGAGGGTGCTTGATTCCCGTCTGAGCGCGTGTCAGAATCGCCCAGCCCCATCCGCCAGAGCGAGGAGAGCGGCCCTTCTGTTGCCCTCTCCCGAGTTCCTTTCCGCATCCATCGTCGAGACGCGACTGTATGAAGATTCTCCCGGGACAGACTGTCGGGGTTGACCTCGGTACGACCTATTCGACCATCGCTCAGCTCGACAACCAGGGGAATCCCGTCGCGCTGCCGAACACCGACGGCAAGACGATCACCCCCTCGGTGGTGCTCCTCGGCGACGACGGCAAGGTCATCGTCGGGCCTTCGCCCGAGCGGATGTCGATCGAGAATCCGAAGAACATCGTTGAAGCCATCAAGCGGCAGATGGGCAACAAGGACTTCTTTGTTGTCTATCAGGGGAAGAAGCTGACCCCCGAGTTCATCTCGGCCCTGATCCTCAAGAAGCTCAAGCAGGACGCCGAGGCCAAGATCGGCCCCGTCGTCAACGCGGTCGTCACCGTCCCGTACTACTTCAACGACGTCCGCCGCAAGGCGACCCAGGACGCCGGCAAGATCGCCGGGTTCAACGTCATCGACATCATCAACGAGCCGACCGCCGCGACCCTCGCCTACGCCTGGCAGAAGGGTGAGCTCGGCCGCCGGGATCTCGCCGCCAAGGAAAAGACCATCATGGTCTACGACCTGGGGGGGGGGACGTTCGACGTGACCGTCGTCCGCTACACGCCGACGCAGTTCCGCGTCCTGGCGACCGACGGGGACGTGATGCTCGGGGGCCTCGACTGGAGCCGCCGGGTCGTCGACCACATCGCCGAGCAGTTCCACCGCAAGCACACCCTCGACCCGCGGGAAGATCCCGAGTCGATGATGGCCATGACGCAGGAGTGCGAGCAGGCCAAGCGGGCGCTGAGCGAAAAGACCTCGGTCCAGGTGAACCACTACTACCAGGGGAAGAACATCACCCTGAACCTGACCCGCAACGAGTTCGAGCGGCTCACCGCCGACCTGCTCCAGCGGACCCGGGACACCACCGAACTCGTCATGCAGCAGGCGGGGGTCGGTTTCGGCCAGCTCGACGAGATCGTCCTCGTCGGCGGTTCGACCTACATGCCGGCCGTCGAGAAGATGCTGGTCGAGCTCACCGGCCGGAAGCCTTCCCGCGACGTGACCCCCGAAGAGGCGGTCGCCCAGGGAGCCTGCATCCACGCCGCGATCCTCGAGGCCCGCATCAGCGGCGCCGAATCGAAGATGGGGAAGGCGGTCCTCGACCGGCTCCGCTCGGTCAATGCGGTCGACGTCAACTCGCACTCGCTGGGCGTCAAGATCACCGACCCGTCGGACCGGGCCCGGAAGATCAACCACATCATGATCCCCCGGAACACCGCAGTGCCGCACAAGGTGGTGAGCCGCTTCGTCACGAACTCGCCGAATCAGCAGCGGGTCCACGTCTGCGTCCTCGAGGGGGACGCGAGCGATCCGGATGCCTGCACGACGATCGGCGATTTCCGGATCACCGGGCTGCCGGCCAACCTGCCGGCGGGCTCGCCGGTGGAGATTTCGTACGAGTACGACAAGAACGGCCGGATCAGCGCCCATGCCCGGGAACTGACCGGGAACAAGGAAGCCCAGATCGAGATCGTCCGCGACTCGGGGCTGACCTCCGAGAACGTGAATGCGTTTGAGCTCCTGGCGACCGAATACGTCGTCGAGTAGTTCGACTGCGGTTTTCGAAGAGTTGCGATGGAACCCGGCCTCAACCGCCGGGTTCTTTCGTTTTCCTGGGGCCGAAAAGGACGCTCGGACACGAAGGGTGACCGGGACCGCCGAGGGCTTCCAGAAGGCTCGCCAGGGAATGGCGGGCGTGGCGGGTCCGGATTCCTGGCGTTCTCTTTCCGCCGGGGGAGTCGAGTGTTTTTCCTCGCCGAGAGCGGCCTCCCGAGGCCGGACAACGCACGCGGTTTCCGAATCTTCCGGAAATCCCGTTGAAACATGTAACGCCTCCCGCGGCGGGCGTACCAGAAGGCGACAACTGGACCGCAACGAAGCGGCCAGCCAACACAAAAACACTCGAAAGTCACTCGGAGGTCATCATGTTGCGTCTTCGCAAAGTCTGGCACGTCTGCACGATGGGACTCGGTCTGGCAGTGGTCCTGGGACAGGCTCCCGCGGCCCACGCCGGCAAAGGAAAGTTCGGCGTCGGCTTCGGCCCCGGCGGCCCCCAGATGAACTTTAATCAGGGGAACGTGAATCTCGGCCTCGGCGCCAATGGTGCTGTTGGCGTCGGGGTCGGCACGAAGAACGGCACGGGGATCGGGATCGGGGTCAACGGCGGGACCGGCGTCGGTGTCGGTTCCAACGGCGGAACCGGTGTCGGAGTCGGCTCGAACGGCGGGGTCGGTGTCGGGATCGGGACCAACGGTGGGACCGGGGTCGGCGTCGGCAACAACGGCGGCCTGGGACTCGGCCTCGGGAACAACGGGGGAACGGGTGTCGGTGTCGGGAATAACGGCGGGACCGGCATCGGGATCGGAAACAACGGCGGCACCGGGGTCGGCATCGGCAACAACGGTGGGACCGGGATCGGCCTCGGGAACAACGGGGGAACCGGCATCGGGATCGGAAATAACGGCGGCACCGGGATCGGTGTCGGGAACAACGGTGGGACCGGGATCGGCTTCGGAAACAACTTCGGGACCGGCGTCGGGATCGGGAACAACGGGGGAACCGGGATCGGGATCGGAAACAACGGCGGCACCGGGATCGGTTTCGGCAACAACGGTGGAACCGGCATCGGGGTCGGAAACAACTTCGGAACCGGGGTCGGGATCGGGAACAATGGCGGAACCGGCATCGGAATCGGCAACAACTTCGGCACCGGAATCGGTGTCGGAAACAACGGCGGGACCGGGATCGGGTTCGGAAACAACTTCGGAACCGGGATCGGCATCGGGAACAACGGTGGTCTTGGTGTCGGGCTCGGATCGAATGGCGGCCTGGGCCTCGGCGTCGGGAACAACGGCGGGGTCGGCATCGGAGTGGGCGGGTTCGTGAACCCGTTCGCCCCGTAGTCCCGGCCTGATCGGCCAGAATCGAAGACCTCTCAGCCGGCCGGAGCAGTTCGCTCCGGCCGGTTTTTTGTTGCGCCGACCACGCGGTTCGGCATTCCGCGCGATTCTTTCGAAAGAATCGTGCGGGCGCGTAACGCCGGCCTGATGGCCCGTATCAGGAAGCGAAGGGCCTGGCACCCACCAAAACAACTCTCAGGAGATCGATCATGACCAAGTTCACGACCCTCGCGACCGGATCCGCCGTCCTGCTCTCCCTCTTCTCGTTCGGCGCGGGTCACCGGGCTGAGGCCTGCCCCCGCGGCGGATACTCCTCCGGCTACGGTTACGGCTACTCGGGATACAGCTCAGGCTACTACTCGGCCTACCGTCCGGCGGCCGTCTACCAGCAGGCGTCGTACGTCTCGACGCCGGTTCAGACGGTGCAGGTCACTTCCACGTCGACCTCGACGAGCGGCCTCGCCGCCTCGATTGAGCAGAGCGCCGCCGCTCTCAAACGCCGGGACTACGGCACGGCCCTCGCCGCGGCCGACAAGGCCCTCCAGCAGTCCCCCCAGAACAGCGATGTCCACCAGCTCAAGTCGCTGATCCTGTTCGCGATGGGGGACTACCAGAAGGCTTCCGCTTCCGCTTACAACGGCCTCGCGACCGGTCGGGCTTTCACCTGGCCGACCGTCGCCAAGCTGTATCCGAGCGTGGAAGACTACAAGCGGCAGTACGCGTCTCTCGCGGAACAGACGCGGGACAAGTCGGACCAGGCGAGCCTCCACTTCCTGCTCGGCTACCATCACCTGATGCTGGGCCACGTGGCCGAAGGCCGGGCTTCCCTGGCCGCCGCCCAGACGAAGCTGCCGCAGGACAAGCTCCTCTCGGTGCTTCTCTCGCAGCTTCCCGCCCCGACGCCGGTGGCTCCTTCCCTGGCTCCGGTTCAGCCTGCCGCGACGCTGGCCGACAAGTCGATTTCGATGACCGAAACGACGGAAGCCCCGCCGGCCCCGTAAGGGGTCGCCATGGACACAATCGACAGCGAATGACCGGGATGGTTTGGAACCATGATGGTTTGGAACCATCCCGGTTGTTTCGTTTTCCGGGCCGAGGCGACGCCGTTCCTGGCTGGTTGATGTTGCACGAGCGTCGGCCTCTCACCCGGGTCCAGCACGCTGCTGGCCGCCGGAGGCATTTTTCGTCGTGGAACCGTGGGAAACCACGGGCGTCCACTCTGGGGAGTCGGCGCGGAGGACTCCCCTTCCTCTCGTCACCGGGAGTGCGATGTGAGCGTGCCGGAGAGGAGAATCTTCCATGCCTGTCCGCGATCGAATGCCTTGTGGTCCGTGGTTCCACGACAGAAGCGCCTTCGGCGGGGCCAGCAGCCTGCTGGACCGGGGTGGCCGTGGGACGATGGGCTTAAGGGGGGAGCGTCGTGTCGGCCGGGACATGGTCCACTTGAAAATCCCCTCCCGGATTGTGGTACGCTGCCACCGCGCCGCACCACTCCCCTCTGAGTCGCCCCCGAACGCCCCGCGGACAGACCATGCGGCCCATCGAGTTCACCTGCGAAGCCGAATTCTCCATCCCCCCCGAAGAACTCGCCGAGGGGATCCTAGATCTGGCCCGCTGGCCCGAGTTCGACGGCTACGGCCCGCTCCCCGGCATCCGCTCCGCCGAATTCCTCGTCCATACCCCCGACATCATCGGCACGCGCATCCGGGTCACCAACCGCGACGGCTCCACCCACGTCGAAGAAATCCGCGAGTGGGACCCCCACCGCCACGTCTCTCTCCACATGGACACGTTCGTCCTCCCCCTCTCACGCCTCGCGACCCACTTCGAGGAGGCGTGGCACTTCGAACGCCGGGATAAGACGACCTACGTGAAGCGGGTCTTCAAGCTCTACCCGACGAACCACCTCTCCCAGATCGCCCTCTGGCTCATCTCCCGCCTCTTCCGCCGCGCCGTCAGCCGCCATTTTCAGAAGATGGCCAGCCAGGGAGGGGCGGAGGCCCTGAGTGAGAAGGGCTGAACGCCGGCCCGCGTGGCGAGACAGCTCGGATGCGACCTTGGGAGGGAACTCGAGAAATTCTCCGAACCACTCGCAGGGACTTCGGGTCTCGGAGCCTGAGCTCGCGTCTGATCTCCAACTCCCTGGCCACACGCTGACCCGCTTTCAGCGCCCCTGCATGAATCCACTCCCGGAACACCATTTCACGCCGCAGCAGTCCGCCGCTTTCCAGTCCATCCTGAACTGCCTCCAGTTCCACCCCCGCGTGCTCCTCTCCGCCGGGGATGGCATGGGACGAACCGCTCTCATCGAAGCGCTCCACGCCCGGCTCGGCGGAACGCTTCTTACGATCCGCGACTACATCGAAGCGACCGCCGGAAAACACCCGCTCGGCACCGACGAGTGGCTCTACGACCTCCTCGTCAATCACCTGGGTGAGTCCGACACCCTCCTGGTCGACGACTTTCACCTCGCCGCCGACGTCCCCTCCCACTGCTATCACCCCCGTCAGAACTACTTCGAGGCCGCCATGGAGGCGGTGGGCCGGTTTGCCGAGCGCTCGGGGCGGCGGCTGATCATCGCCTCCGACGGCACCTTCGCCGACGGTCTCGAGAAGCGGGCGTTTTCGTTCAGTATCGGTGCCTTCGGAGAAGCCGATTTCGCCGCCATCGGCCGGAACGTCTTCGGCGCCTCCGCCGAGCAGATCGACTGGTCCCGCATCCACCGGTTCGTTCCGCACCTCACCGCCCGCGACCTGAGCCTGGCCGGCCGCTGGCTCGTCTCCTCCGGCGCGCCGGTCGATACCGACTGCCTGTTCGAGTACCTGACCGAGCGGCATCTCACGAGCAACGTCCGCCGGAGCGAAGTGGAACAGGTCGACCTGCCGGACCTGATCGGCGTCGACGACGTCATCGCCCGGCTCGAAGAGAACATCGTCTTTCCGATGAGCGACGATCCGCTCGCCCGGGAACTGCAGTTGCAGCCCAAACGGGGCGTCCTCCTGGCGGGGCCCCCCGGAACCGGAAAGACCTCCATCGGACGGGCGCTGGCCCATCGCCTTGGCGGAAAGTTCTTCCTCGTCGACGGGACCGCGATCTCCGGGACCGAATACTTCTATCATCACGTCGATCGCATCTTCCGGATGGCGGTCCACAACGCGCCGGCCGTCATCTTCATCGACGACAGCGACGTGATCTTCGAAAGCGGCCGCGAGCACGGCCTCTACCGCTACCTGCTGACCAAGCTCGACGGGCTCGAGAGCAAGAGCGCCGGGCGGGTCTGCGTGATGCTCACCGCCATGGACGTCGGCAACATTCCCCCCGCTCTCGTCCGTTCCGGCCGGATTGAACTCTGGCTCGAGATGCGGCTCCCGGACGCGGCCGCTCGCGAGACGATCCTCCGCCGGCTCATGGCGGGAACGGACCTCTTCGAGGGAGTCGACCTGACGCAGGTCGTCGCCCGGTCCGAAGAGTTCTCCGGTGCGGACCTCAAGCGGCTCGTCCTCGACGCCAAGATCCGGTATGCGGCCGAGGTCCAAGGGGACCGGACGCCCCCGCCGGCCGAGACGCTCCTGTCCGATGCGGCCGACGTCATCCGCCGGAACCGCTTGACCTACTCCGAGGCGGAGGCGAAAGCGAAGGCCCGCCGGCCCGACCGGCCACTCTGGTTCAGTCCGATGTCGGACTTTCATCAGGTTGTTGCTGAGTAGCTTCTCGGAGATGACGAAGCTGGGGCCGGCAGGCCTTCGGGTTGGTTGTCGATTTGGGGGGGACGGTTCCCTGGATGGAAGCGCCTCCGGCGGGCAGGGCCCCGGCCCTGCACCCGGCTCAGGGGCATTCTCCGTGGGGCGCCTGTTGGATTGCGGCGGGCTCGCCGTATCATGATCTAGAGAGCGCGTTCCAATCCCACGAGGCGTCCCATGGCCCAGGCCATCGCAAACCCCGAAGACCTCCGGGCCTTCGCCCTGAAGCTCAAACAGTTCAACAACACCCTCGGCGATCAGGCAGGCGTCCTCGCCGGTCAGCTCGAAGCCCTCAGCTCCACCTGGCGCGATCAGGAAAACGCCAAGTTCACCGAACAGTTCAAAGAACACCTCCGGCTCCTCGCCGCCTTCGTCGAAGCCAACAACCAGCACATCCCCTACCTCGTCCGCAAAGCGGAACGCCTCGAGGAATACCTCCAGCAGCGCTGACGCGATGACGGCCTGCGCGCCGGCCGTCAGATGTCGAACTCGAGGACGTGAAACCGCGCCAAGCCGATCGGCGCTCCGCCGTTGAAGAACTGCACCCCGTCATGCTCAAACCCGAGCATGATCCGGTGCGTATGTCCGAAACAGACCCGCCGGATCCCCGTGTCCGGCCCCAGCCCGATGTTGCGCAGGTAGTGCAGGATCCGCTTCGCCACCCGCTTCCGCGGATAGACCGCCTGCGGGATCAGCCGGTGCAGGTGGGAGCGGACCACCATCTGATACGCCCCATGGTGCATCCGGCTCAGCGACTCATGCCGGAACCCGCTCCGCCGCGCCTCGAGCAGCGACTGCGTGCAGCTGTGCCGGTCCGCCACGTCTCCGTGCAGGAAGATCGTGTCCCCCATCCGCAATACGAAGTGCTCCCACGCAAAATTCGGGAGCCGTGAGGCGAGAGCCGGAAGCCGCTGGATCAGGGCCGGGTGGTAGTCATGGTTCCCGAGCAGAAAGTGGAACCGGCAGTTCGGATTCGCCTCCGCCAGCTCGCACAGCCACCTCTCGGCCGCTTCGAGAGCCGCGTCGAGTGTCGGCAGCGTCGACCACTTGAAGTCGAAGATGTCCCCGCCGAGGACGAAATCGCTCGACCGCTCCGCCGCTTCATGCAGTCGGGCCAGGTGTCGATCCGCCGTCGAACGGCGCGACAGGAGGTGCAGGTCGGACGCAAAACTGACCCGCCGACGCTCGCCGTTCGCTTCGCTCATGAGTTCGACAGGGCTCCTGGATGCCGGTGACACCGTCCTGATCCGCGACCTACATCGGATCGCGACGGGGAGGCGGATTCTGCATCGGGGGGGGAGCAGGGGCCCGCGCGGGGGGGGGACCCGGAGGACCGCCGGGCCGGACGAGCGATTCGACTTCCCGGCGGAGCTGATGCCAGCTCGCCGAGACGAGGTGGAGACCGTCGGCGACGCGGTTCAGCTCCTGCTGGGCGGCGCTGTACTGCTTCTCGTAGGCATGCAGCGCGGCGAGGCCGATCGTCCCTTCGACGTAGTACCGTTCTCCTTCCGGACCATTCTGCCGCATCTGCTGCAGCTCCGTGAACTTATCGCGGGCATCGTTCCAGCGGCGGCGATCCCGCAGATAGAGCAGTCCGAGCTGCTCGGTCCCCTTGGCAACCCAGAGCTTGTCGTTCGGGAAATTCTGTTTGTTGACGGCGAGCCATGCGTCCTCGTTGTCGACCAGCAGCATCGCCTTGAGGAACTGGTCCTTGGCATTCGCTGCGGTCGCAACGGAGGGCCCCTTCGACTCGGGGAGGTGCGTCCGCTGCGCATATCCGAGACCGGCCCCCGCCGAGAGAGCCAGCAGCAGGGACAGGGTCACGGTCAGCCATGGGTGAGCTCCGAGCAGCGAGCCCCCGGAGCCACGACCGCTGCCGCCACCCGACGAGAGGAGCTGGATGTTGTGGGCGCTGCCGTTGTCCTTGATCGCCTTGGCGACCTTCCGGATGTCGTTGAGGACCTCCTGGGCCGAGGCGTACCGGTCCTCCGGCTTCTTGGCCATCATCCGGTGGACGATGTCGCAGACCGGCCGGGGGAGATCGGCCCGCCGCTGAGAGATCGGCAGCGGCTCGTTGTTGACGTGCTGCACCGCCACCGCCACCGGGCTCTCACCGATGAACGGCGGCTGGCCGGTCAGCATGTGATAGCAGGTGACGCCGAACGAATAGATGTCGCTCCGCTGGTCGAGCGGTTTTCCGTGGACCTGTTCGGGGCTCATGTAGAGAGGGGTTCCCATGGTGGTCCCCTCCTGCGTCAGGTTCAGCTTCTCCCCGCCGAGGTTCACCTGCGCCAGCCCGAAGTCGGCGACTTTCACCTCACCCTTGCGGGTGATCATGATGTTCTCGGGCTTGATGTCCCGGTGGACGATCCCCCGCTCCGCGGCGGCATGCAGCGCGGCGGCGGTCTGCCGCATGATCAGCAGTGCGAGCGGAACGTCGAGGGGGCCCTTCTTCTGGAGGAGCGCCCGGAGGGTCTGGCCGGCGACGTATTCCTGGGCGATGAAGTGCTCGCCTCCGTCGACGCCGGTGCTGTAGACCTGGACGATGTTCGGATGGTTGAGTCCGGCGGCCGCCTTAGCCTCGGTCTCGAAGCGGCGGATGTAGACGTTGTCCGAGTTCAGCTCGGCCCGCAGGAACTTGAGGGCGACGTTCCGCTTGAGCGACGTTTGCTCGGCGAGCCAGACCTCGGCCATCCCCCCTTTGCCGAGCCGCCGCAGGAGGCGGAACTCGCCCACCATCCGGCCGGCCCCTTCGGCCCCTTCATCTCCCTGCTGTCCGCCGTTGCCGCTCGGCGCGGAGCCTTGGCCCGGCAGGGGAACGATCTGAGTCCCTTCCACTTCCGCAGGGGGGCGGGGGGGGCGAGGTTCGGCCATGGAGTCGATCGCGGTGTGACGAGACGTTTCCCGACTACTTTACGCCAACCCGAACACCCGCGGCCAGCGTGGCCTTGGCGGGGGACGCATCGTCCTGGCGAGCAGGCACCCCCCTGACCCCGGTCCAGCGGGACGCTGGCGGGTCCAGCACGCTGCTGGCCGCCGGAGGCCATGAGCGCTCGAGAACC